>JAEEGI010002980.1_pt1 | contig 40832 bp, 33 predicted proteins | sample 8958751 | NCBI WGS metagenome assembly JAEEGI01 (sample SAMN16246545, study PRJNA631951) | gut metagenome | biome: gut microbiome; feature: rumen; material: KS-attached | host: Bos | place: Iran: Karaj | collected 2018-10 | reverse complement strand
GACCAGGTGGAGCCGCCCGGGGCCAGATACTGCCACTGATAGCTCAGACCGGAGCCGGAGGCCACTACCTTGAAGGTCGCGTTGCCGCCCTCCGCCGCAGTGACGTTCGTCGGCTGGGTCGTGATCACCGGCTTCCCGGAGGCCGAAACCGTCAGCGTCGCGGCGGCGGAGGTCACGGAGCTGCTGCCGCTCTTGACGACGCAGCGGTACTTATAGCCGTTGCGGCTCGTGGTGACCGGGATCGACAGGGTCGCCGTCTTATTGCCCGTCGCCGGGGAGTCGGACCAGGTGGAGCCGCCGTTGGTGCTCACCTGCCACTGATATGTGAGGCTGGAACCGGAGGCGACGACGGTGAACTTGGCCGTCGTGTCCGGCGCAGCCGTCACGCTCTTCGGCTGCGTGGTGATCGTGACGGAGGAGCCGACGCTTAGTGTTCCGGTATAGACCGGACCCTCGTCGGGAGTCGTCGCCAGATCGTAGACCAGCTTCTCGTTCTGGATTCGAAGAGCATAGATATATCCCTTCGCCTGCTCGGCAGAGGACAGGGTGTAAACCAGACTCATCTGCTTGTTGGTGGTTACCTTCCAGACTTGGGTGGGCGTGGAGAAATAGAAGTTCCCGGCAAGGGCAGCGACGGTGATATAGCTGTCGCTGTAGTAATAGGGCTCGTCGTGCCAGTAATACCACTTAGCAGTTCCGTTTTCCCCGGCTGCGGCGGGAAGCGCAATGGACGTCTCCGCGGTGGAGCCGGAATTGCGGAAGAACAAATGGCTGCGGTCGTTCATCTTCGCATAACACATGAGACTGTCGATCCACTGCACCGGCCGGTTGAGTTTCGTCCACCAGCCGTTGCTGCCAGTCTCATAATAATTATCGGTATCATAGAACGCAAACGCATTCACACCATTTTCATCGACCCAGTCGCTGGTTTTGTGCGCATCGGACCCGTTTCTGGGGGCGTTTTCGTGACCGCTATAACACAACGACTTTTGGATGAGGAATTCATCATGGAGACAGTGAGAGCGGTTTTTGAAGTTCGAGGGGTCATCCCAGGTGCAGTCGATATAGTAGTATGCCAGATTTGAACCTATGGTGACGCTGTTCTTGACTCTCACCGCGTTCCAGGAATGATCGAGGTTTTCGCTAATGATGACATGGACATCCAGCCTGGCTAGGCTGCATAGATACAGAAAAGCGCGGGAGTAGCCGTCACAGACCGCGCTGCCCAGCACCAGACAGTCGTAAGCCGTACGCTTGGTAGAGGTGGAATCATATTCGCAGTGAGTAACAATGTAATCATGGATGTACAGAAGCTTCTCCTCTGTCGTGCTGCCATCGGGGATGCCGGCGACGATAGTCTCGCAGACGCTTTCAAAAGTATCTATAAAGGTCCCAATATTGTCCTTCGTGAATCGGTCATCATATTGAGGATAGATCGTCGTGACATAACCGTCGGACCCGGTGTATCCCATGTAATTAGTTATATAGAATAGTTCGGGATGACCGTAGGTAACGTATCTGATGTAATCAGCGATTTCTGCTTCCGGGATTCCGTAATCGCAAACGTCGATCTCCGTTTCCCAGCTCTCGATCCCTTCGACGATCACGCCGATCACGTCCGAGTCAAGTCCGTCTTCTCCGACGGCGAGTGCCGGGCCGGGCAGCAGCGAAAGCGCGAGTAACAGGACCAGCAGGATACTGAGGGCTCTTTTATTCATCACGCAGCGTCTCCTTCCTGAGTACTCCAATTTTAAAATAATATTATCATTTAACACCCGTCTTTGCAAGTGCCGATCACGATCGGGGGACGCACTGGAAGTATTTTTCGACTACAGATGACGGAAGCAATTGCTTCTCCCCGCTCTTCCATTGACGAATAATACGAATTTTGTTATAATAAATAATCCTTAATTCGGCAGTCACGGATAAGGAATACGCGGGAACACCGCTGCAGGCCGGTCAGCTCCCCCCTGCGGCGCACCCGGTTCAGAACATACAAGTAGCCCGTTCTACAGGGAACGGGAAAAGGAGAAGAATTCATGAAAATCACAGTCGCAGGCGTCGGATACGTAGGGCTTTCCCTGGCCGTCCTTCTGGCGCAGAAGCATGAGGTCACCGCCATCACCACCACGGAGAAAAAAGCGGAAAAGCTCAATCAGTTCATCTCCCCCATTCAGGACGATGAGATCGAGCGTTTCTTCCGGGAGGCCCGGGAGGGCAAGCGGAAGCTGAACCTGCACACCACCACGGACAAGGCCGCCGCCTACGGAAGCGCCGAGCTGGTCATCATCGCCACGCCTACGAACTACGACGACGAGCATCAGTTCTTCGACACCTCCGCCGTGGAGGACGCCATCGAGTGGACCCTGAAGGTGAACCCCAAGGTTCTCATGGTCATCAAGTCCACCATCCCCGTGGGCTATACGGATTCCGTGCTGAAAAAATACGGCGTGGACAACATCATCTTCAGCCCCGAGTTCCTGCGGGAGAGCAAGGCGCTCTACGACAACCTGCACCCCAGCCGCATCGTGGTCGGCGCCTACGACGACCACCGCGCCGACGCGGAGATGTTCGCGAACCTGCTGCTGGAGGGCGCCCGCACAGAGGAGAAGCGCGCCGGACAGCCCGAGCAGAACATCCCCATCCTGATCGCCCATCCCACGGAGGCCGAGGCCATCAAGCTTTTCGCCAACACCTATCTGGCGGTGCGCGTCAGCTATTTCAACGAGCTGGACACCTATGCCCAGACCAAGGGGCTGGACACGCAGATGATCATCGACGGCGTCTGCATGGATCCCCGCATCGGCAGCCACTACAACAACCCTTCCTTCGGCTACGGCGGCTACTGCTTGCCCAAGGATACTAAACAGCTGCTGGCTAATTACAAGAACGTGCCTCAGACCATGATCGAGGCCGTGGTCAAGTCCAACAGCGTCCGCAAGGACTTCATCGCCGATCAGATCATCGCCAAAAACCCCGACGTGGTGGGCGTCTACCGGCTGACCATGAAGTCCAACAGCGACAACTTCCGCGCCAGCGCCATCCAGGGCGTCATGAAGCGGATCAAGGCCAAGGGCATCCCCATCATCATCTACGAGCCCACGCTGGAAGACGGCAGCGAGTTCTTCCGCAGCAAGGTGGTCAACGACCTGGCCGCCTTCAAAGCCCGGAGCGACGTTATCCTGGCCAACCGCTTCGACGCGGATGCGTTGGGGGACGTGGCTGACAAGGTGTATACCAGGGATCTCTTCCGGAGAGACTGATCCCGGTTTTCAGCCTCTCGAAGACGACGGACCGATGCTTAGAACTGTGTTCAGGGAGTAAAGCCATGAAAACGAATCCCGGCGGAAAATTGAGCGGACTCTATGGCAGGATCCCCCCAAAGCTGATCGACGGCCTCTATCTTGCCGCCGCGGCGCTGGTCATCATCTACGATTACGATTTCCTGACCCGATTCGACCGTGCGCCCTTCCGCATCGTCTATATGCTCGGCGCGGCGCTGGCCGGCGTCGTCCTGTGCCTCCGCTTCCTCAACATCCGGAATGAATCGAAGCTTACCGTCGCTGCCGCCGCCGTCCTGATTCTGATCGGCGGGACCTATTTCCTGGCGCGGCACTCCTTCTATTTTCTCGTGCTCAGCATCCTCATGGCAGGCGCGCTTCGGGTGGACGCCAAAAAGCTGCAGATCCTGTATGCGGTGATTGCGGTCCTCTTCTTCTCGGTGATGGTCGCCCACTTCCTGCTCACCACCACCCAGTGGGCCGGAGAACGGAACGTGGACTTCGGAGCCATCAATTCCACGGATTGCCAGAGCATGATCTTCTTCCTCGTCATGGCATATCTTTTCATCCGGGAGAAAAGGATCTCCTACATCGAGATCCTGCTGATGGCCGCCGTCGTGATGTGGTTCTGGTCCCATACCCACGCGGAGCTGAGCATGATCTGCTCCGCAGCGGGGCTGCTGATCGCCGCCGTCGTGAAAACCGTGCACCTGCTGACGAAGGGGCGCAGCACGGGCTCGGGACGGATCTTGGGCTGCGTCATTTCCTGCTGCTTCCTGGTTTTTGCCGCGTTCATCCTCGTCGTCTCATTGAAGTACGACCCGGACAGTGAAAAATGGGTCCGGATCGACCAGCTGCTCCACAACCGGCTGTCCACCCCCCACAAGATGATCCTGCTCTATCCGCCCCGGCTCTGGGGCAGCGAGTATGTGGAGGTCGGCTGGGGCTACAGCCCCGGTCTCCGCTTCTGGCGGGAATACGCCAAATACGGTTACACCTTTATCGACTGTTCCTATATGCGCCTCCTGGTGAAGCACGGTCTGCTGGTATACGCCATGATCCTGGGAGCGATGACCTGTGTCTCCTGGCGCTATGCCCTGCGGGGCAAGCTCTACCAGGTGCTGCTGCTGGCGGTGATGGCCGCGGATTTTCTGGGAGAGGGACATATGACGGAGCTGGCCTGCAACATCTGGCTGCTCCTCCCCTTTGCGGGGATCGCCGCTTCCGGCGGCGGGAGCGGAAACGCTCCGACGGACCAGGCCGCGCCGCGGTAAAAGGACGCAAAGCGCTGCCATTCTGAACTGAAGAATCCGCCGGCAGAGGAATCGTTCCCCTGCCGGCGGTTATTTTTGCTCGAAAGCGATCACGACGCGCTAGGAAAGGCACTCTCTGATCAAGGAAAGGTATTCGGCGGCGATCGCGGGATAATAATGCCGCTTCGCCCAGGCCCGGCATTCTGCCGGATCGAAGGATTTCTCCCTTGTCAGGATCGACTCGATGGCCGCCGCCAGCCCATCCGCGTCCTTTTCCTGCACCAGCAGTCCGGTGCGGTCGGGCAGGATAGCGTCGGGGATTCCGCCGCTGACGGTCCCGATCACAGGCTTTCCGTGGGCGTTCGCTTCGAGAAACACGACCCCGAACCCCTCGACGCTGAACGCTGACTCCAGATAGAAGCTGGGCATCGTGAATAGGGTGCAGTTCTTCAGGAGCTCCGCTTTCTCTTCCTCGCTGACCCGTCCCTTCAGGACACAGCGCTCCTGCAGACCCAGCCGGTCGATCAGCTGCTGCAGCTTCTCCTGATAGGGGCCCTTCCCGGCGATATAATAGTTGAACCCGGGATGATTGTCCTTGAGCTTTGCAAACGCCTCAACGGCATACTGAAAGCCCTTCCGTTCTTCCAGGCGGCCCACCGACAGCATATACCGGCCGTCCCGAACGGTTTCATTTTCATCGATCTCCTCCCCGGAGCAGGGATGGATGATGCGGATCGGGGCCTGCGGGCAATTTTTTTTGACCAGCTCCGCGGTGAATCGGGAATTCGCGCACACCGCCGCCGCATTCCGGAGCACCCGGGTCCGCAGCCGCTCCTTGAGCCTCCGCGCCAAACCGGGATCAGCAGCCTTCAGCACCTCGTTCCCGTGGGCCATAACGATATACGGCGTCCCCAGCAGCTTGTGCACAATGTACGGGGCGACGCCGAAGCTCCAGGTCAAAGCCAGGGAAATGCACCGATCACCGGAGCGCGCTGCGTTCTTCTGGGCGGCATACAACTGCCGCACCTCCTGCAGGACCGGCATTTTCGATTTTGCGGGATGGTACTCGACGCCGTCGATCGGCTCGTTTTCCTGCCTGCGATGCATAAAAGCATCTACCCCGGCTTCCTTTGCCAGTTCCCTGCACAGGTAATACGTCGTATTCTCGATTCCCCCGCTCTTCCGGAGCGCTTGGGAAGAAAACACAAATATCCTCAACATATGAACCCTCCCATATCAGCACCGGTACCGTTCCGGTGCGCTTCTTCAGCACGCAGAAGACGGGTGATCACAAAAGCTGGACGCGCCAATAGTCCAGCATATCCGCGACCGTCTGCTCCATGGGGATCTGCTGTTCCCAGCCAGTATCTCTCTTCAGCTTGCCGACATCGCCGACAATGATCCTTTCATCTGTGGGGCGGATCAGCGCCGGGTCCGGGACTCTTTTTAAACTGTGTCCGATCTGTCTCTCAATCATCTGAACAATGTCTTCCATCTTATAGACATGTTCAGATGAGATATTATAGACCTCTCCGGCTTTGCCCTTATCTGCGAGAAGGATCAAAGCCCGTACCAGGTCTCTCTGATCCATGATCGCGCGTCTGGTTTCCAGATTCCCGCATCGCAGTTCATATTTGCCGGTCTTCTCCGCTTCGACCGCGCGCCTCGTGAAGTCGGAGGTCACGTCGTTGACCTTCCGCGTTCCGGTCGAATTGAATATCCTTGCCCGAATACACCGGATATGGTCGTTCATGAAATATTGATAAGAGATGAGATCCTGCCCTACCTTACTCACCCCATAGGGATGGAGAGGCTTGAGCTCCGCCGTTTCCTTGACATAGGGATCCTCCAGCTCGTTCAGAGTCTCCCCGTACTCCGCGGAGGAGCAGGCAACGACGGCCATAGGATCGTATCGGGCGTCCTTATACTTGCGCGCCTTCTTGATCGCCTCGTACACGGCGACAGTTCCGTTGATGTTTACGTCAATCGTTTCCGCCGGGCTGCCCCAGGAGACCGTAGGATATGACTGCGCGGCCAAATGATAGATTTGCTCAGGCAGATTGTCCATGATCAGTTCATCCAGCCCATATCCGTATCGCACATCGCATTGGACGAAACGGACCGGACAGGTAATCTGTTCTACGTTTTTCTTATTCTTATGCTAGAAACCGATCACATTGTCGCCTCGCTGAAACAGGATCTCCACCATATGAGAGCCGACCATCCCGCCGGCGCCGGTTACCAGAACGTTCATACTTCTGCCCTCCAAGACGATTTCTATTTCACGACCGAAAAACGCGGTTCATGCAGTGCGGTTCGCATGCACGGATCCCCTGTCGGCCGGATACGCTCGCTTACTGTTTCGGCTCATAGCTCTCAGGGGAATAATGAATGATCTGCGTGCCGCCGTTCTCAAAACGGAAGGGAACATGGAGCAGATCCTTCATGGCTTCCTTCACCTCGTCCCGCTTTTCGGGCTGGACATAGAAAACAAGGAAGCCGCCGCCCCCCGCGCCCAGGAGCTTTCCGCCCAGCGCGCCGGCGGCAACGCCCCGTTCATAGATGCGGTCGATGCTGTCCGTGGTAATCGCCCCGCCGGTCTGCCGCTTCAGCTTCCAGGTCCGGTCCAGCAGCGTGCCGAATTCGTCCAGATCCCGCTGCTTGTCCACCAGGACTTTTTCCGCCTCGTCCACCAGAGCGTACATTTCCAGCAGCTGCTTTTGCTTTTCCGCGTATCCGACGGCGTTCGCCTTCTGGACGTCCGAGCTGAATCTGGTGAACCCCGTAAAGAACATGAGCAGATTATCGTTGAACTGCTGCTTGCGCTCCGGGGAGATGATCACGGGCCGCACGTCATATGTGCCGTCCTTGTTAAACTGGATCCGGTTCAGGCCGCCGAAGGATGCCGCAATCTGATCCTGCCAGCCGCCTGCCTCGCCGCAGAGCACCCGCTCCAGATAGATCGCCTCATCTGCCAGCTTCTTTTTGTCGGCATACTTGCCCTTCAGAGCGTAGAAGGCGTTAAGCATCCCGACGGCAAAGGAGGATGAGGTCCCGAGGCCGGAACGGGCAGGGAGGTCCGCCTCGTAAATCAGTCTGATCTCATGCATATCCATCATTTTCATCGCATTCCGGATTGCAGGATGCTCGATCTCCTCCACATCGTTGACGTACTCCGCTCTTGAATACGTAAGGTGGGTCGAATAATCGAAAAACCGGGGCAGATGCCGGACGGTCACATAGCAGTATTTGTCGATGGTCGTGCTCAAAACAGCTCCTCCGTGCGCACGGAAGAAGCTCTCCATATCCGTCCCGCCGCCGAAGAAGGACATCCGGAACGGCGTCTTCGCGATGATCATATTCCATACCTCTTTTAAGCTTGTTTACGGTTTTCTCTGGCTTCATTCCGCCCTCCGGCGGAGGCTGCGCTTCGGAGCGGCAGCTCAGGCGCCGAAGAAGCGGTCCTCCAGCATCAGGCAGAGGCAGTGATAGACGGGAAGATGGTATTCCTGGATCATATACGTCTCCGTCGAAGGGACCCGGATGGCGACATCCGCCGCTTCGGCCAGCTTTCCGCCGCCTGCCCCCGTGAGGCCCACCACCTTAACGCCCAGCGCCCGGGCGACGACGGCGGCGCTGATCACATTTTTGCTGTTCCCGGAGGTGGATATCCCCAGAAACACGTCCCCCGGACGCCCAAACCCATACAGCTGCTGGGCAAACACACCCAAACCGTCCACGTCGTTGATATACGCCGTACTGAGGGCCTCGTGGGCAACCAGGGGTATCGCCATCAGGCCCCGCTCCAGGTTTTTGGCCAGTTCCGCGCCGATCACGGGATCGACCGCCCTGAGCTTTTCGGCAAATTCGGCCAGCACGGGCCGCGGGGTCTTGAAGCGCTTCATCAGTTCGCCGGCAATGTGCTCGGAGTCGGCGGCGGAGCCGCCGTTCCCGGCAATCAGCAGCTTGCCGTCGTGCTCATAGCAGACCTCGATCACCTCGTATGCCTTCAGGATATCGCTCCGGCATACTTCGAGGGCGGGATACCGCTCCGTCAGCAGATCAACGTGCTTCAGCAGTCTTTCTTCCATGACCATTTCCTCCGTTACTGTCGCTGATTTCCGATCGCCGCGGCCATCCGTCATCATCGATCGCCGAGGATAGCCTCCACCGCCCCCAGCAGATCAGCTGCAGTGAGGTCCGCGCCGCAGTCCGCCCCGAGCTTCGCGGTTCTGCAGCCGGCCGCTTTCCCGGCCAGCACGTCGTTTTCCCCATCGCCGATCATCCAGGACGCGCTCAGATCGATGTTGAAATCGCGGGCCGCCTCCAGCAGCATGCCGGGCTTGGGTTTCCGGCAACCGCACTCGATCTTCAGCTCGGGTATCTCACCTGCAAAGCCTCTGTCAGGATGGTGCGGGCAATAGTATAGCCCATCGACATAGGCGCCCTCGCTGCCAAGCAGCGTCTCCATCTTCTCATGGATCGCATTCAACTGGGGGACCGTCACCTCTCCCCTGGCGATCACGGGCTGGTTGGAGACCACGATGGCAAGGAATCCGGAGGAATTGATCCTTCGGATCGCCGCGGCGGCGCCTTTCTCCAGTTCGAATTCATCGATGCTCCTCAGAAAACCCACATACCGGTTGATCGTACCGTCCCTATCCAGGAAAATGGCCTTCTGCTTGTTTTTCAGGCTCTTCGCGCTGACGATCCCGGCCTCAAAATCCCGGGATACCGAACGGAAGCGTTCCGGCGTTCCCATGTCCTTGACGTATTCCGGGCTGTCATATGCGAGCATTCTCCCGCTGCCGCAGAGGGGCTTCAACACCTGTCGGTCCAGGTCCGCCTTGATCGGCTTTCCGTCTGTGTCCGGCATGCCCAGACGCTCCGAGTCCACCTCCGCCAGGTCCAGGGCTTCCGGAGAGATGACGTGGACGCCTGCGTTGACCCGGTTCCGGTAATACTGCGGTCGGACGTCCTCCTTCGTGAGCCAGGCGGTCACGCGGTGCTCCTCGTCGGCGACGACGATGCCGGAATCAAAAGGATGATCGTTGGGGTGGGTGAACAGGGTGACCAGCCCGCCATGCTGCCTGTGCCACCGGACGAGCCGGTCGAAGTCGATCTCAAAAACGCAGTCCGCATTGAGCAGGAGGAAATCGGCATCCAGCTCGCTCCGCAGCCTGAACAGGGCGCCGGCATTGCCCAGGGGCTGATCCTCGACAAAATAGGAGATGTTCGCGCCGAGAGCCGACCCGTCTCCGAAATGATCCATGATCTTCCGGCCCATGTAGCCCACGGTGATGACGATATCCCGGAAGCCCTGGGCCGCCAGGTTTTCGATCTCCCATTCCAGCACCGGCTTGCACACATCCCCTTTGGACATGGGGATAAGCGGCTTCGGGATATCGGGAAACAGGGCGGAGATACGGGTCCCCCTGCCCCCTGCCATGATCACGGTCTTCATACTGCCGCACCTGCCGTTTCCGTCCGGGTCGCCGGGCTCACGGTCCGTTCCCGCCCGTTTTCGCCGCGGACTTCCGGTTTTTGAGCTTCTGCAGGATCGTTTTCCAGTTGTGCTTCAGATATCCCACGCACCAGATCACCGTATCCTTATACAGGAGGAACAGGACCAGGACGCATACGACGTATCCTGCGACGCAGATAATATCGAATCGGTGGAAAGTATTGTAGTACGCGTAAGCGGCTGTGACCGCCGTCAGAAGATAGAACTTCTTCAGTTTGAAATCCGTATAGTAATAGCGGTTTGCCAGAACGGTCCTCATGGTGAAAAAGATGATATAGGAGACGCCGGTGGAGATCGCAGCGCCCCGGCAGCCCATCCGGGGGACCAGGATGGTGTTCCCGATGAAATTTGCCGCGCAGGACACGACGGCGACGACGATCCCCATACTGCTTTTCTTTTTGAAGACCAATCCGCCCACCGTCGTCTCCGAGATGGTATACATGATCGGATTGAAGGCCAGGAACGGCAGAACGAAAGCCGCTTCCCGGTATTTTGCGCCCAGCAAAAAGGCGAAGACGTCCTTCACCAGGATCACCGACAGGCCGAAAAAGAACATGATCACCGTCAGGATCCAGTTGCCTTGCTGATAAAAGCTGTGGTCGTCCGGATCGTTGGTATAGTGCTCGACCTGCATGGGTCCCCAAAGGGTGTTGACCGTGCTCTGAATGATGGCGAACACATTGACGAGGACCATCGCAGAGGTGTAGACGCCTACCTCCGCATACGTGCGGTATGTGTTCAAAGAGAGCTTGTCGATCGCCTGAAACAGCTGCGTGACGCCCATGGAAACAATGAAGGGGGCTGCGTATTTCACAAGATCCTTTTCGGGGATGGTGCAGCTTTTCGAGTCCCCCCTGCGGAACTTCCAGATCATGGGGTGCATCCGGATGCTCAGCAGGATACACAGGGCGATGGACGCCGTCGTGGCGATCGCAAGCAGGTGGAAATAGTTCCTGCGGAAAATCAGAATGAGCCCCACCGCCAGGATAAGGTACGCCAGCTTCCGAAGGACATTGACGATGGAATACTGCTTGCTCTTGTACTCCAGGCGCAGGATCAGCATGCTGAACCGGTACAGCAGCTCCACGAAAACGCAGACGCACAGCTGTACACAGATGAACGAGTCGAATTCAAAACGGAGGATACCCGTGGCAGTCAGAGAAATAAACACGCCTGCAAGGGCGGCAGTCACGATCACGGGCAGTATGATGCACCGGATAAGCAGCGCACGCTTGTGCGCCAGATCCGTGCATTCGTAATAAAACCGCACCAGCGCCTGATCAAGTCCCAGGCACAGCACCATCTCTGCAATGTGGGCATACAGGGTAAACATCCCCAGCTGCCCGTATTCGGTCGGGTCGACGATACGGGTGATCAACGGCGTGGTGATCAGGCCGATCACCATGTTGATCAGCGTTCCGCCGCCGATCAGCAGGAAATGCTTGCCAAAGCTTTTTTTGCTCTCCCCTGACATCTGCAGGCTCCTTCTCTGTGTAAAGTAAAGCGCCGACTACCGGTTCCGCTACCGGATGAAAATGGACCGATACGGTATGACGACGCTGTTGTTCGCCATGCCGAAATAGAAAAGATGATAGGCAATAAAGACGATATAGATGATCAGCTTGAGCAGCTTTCGATCCGTGCGCCGCTTCATGGACAAAGCCGCCGTCAGGAAGCCAAAGAGGGAAAGGGTGATGAACAGCCGCCCGATCCCGTAGGTGTAATATGCCATCAGCCGCGCCGGAACCACGAACAGCACGAAGCGCCGGCAGTCGGATACGGTCTCGTCCCGGACGCCCATCGGCGGGAAGAGGCTGCAGAGGAAGATCGGTATGACGTCGATCAGCCAGCCGATACCGAAGGAGATCGAATGGCTGGTATATTTGACATACCGGGCCAGGAACGGGATGCGGGACAAGATCCGCGGGGCCACGACGACGAGCACGCTGAGAACAAGCATAGCGGCCAGGGTATACAGCGATTTGTACCTTCTCGTTGCCAGCACGAATACATACATCAGCGCAACGATCAGGGAGCTTCGGTGGAACAGAATCGCAATGACGATCAGGATCGCCGCTTTCGGATACGCCTTTTTCCCTGCATGGATGTAGGCCAGGAGCAGCATCGCTGCGGCAAAGGTCTGCCGGACATAGTTGAAGGAATGCAGATAAAAGTACAGGCCGAACAGGATCACAAACACGCTGTAGTCGGTCTTTTTATTCAATCGATAAACGGCATAGAAGCAGGACCAGACGGTCAGAAACGCCATCAGGGCAAACCAAGGCTGCGGATCCGATTTGAAAACCAGGGACGTGAGCCACATCAGGAACATATATCCCGGCTCGTCGACGGTGAAAATATAGCTGACGGAGTGAGCGTTTACCAACCGGGAATAGTTCACCGCATACTGATCATAGTCTCCCCCCGTGCGGTATCGGAGCGCCGACAGCAGGATCAGCGGAAGCGCGGCGGCAAACAGCCAGCGCAGCTCCCGTTTCCTGTACGGGCGGCTGCATGCCCCGACCTCCGCCATCTCCGCAGTCTGAAAGCGCAGGGTATTGTATTTTGTCGCCCTGCGGGCAATAGCCCCGGAAAGAAAGATCACGGCCAGGTAGAGGAGCACGGTTCTGTAATCCATGGACTCTCCTTCCATCAAACGCTGCGGAATCTTCTCCTGGACAGGATGTACGCCGCCGGATACAGCGCCAGCGCCAGCAGCTTGTGCCTGACGTTCTTCAGCCAGTCCCCATCATGCCCGAGGATGCAGCCGCAGTCGTACATCAGGCCGTGCCGTACCCGAAGCTTCAGCGTAGGGGCCAGGTCGAAGCTCCAGCGCTTCACGCAGGTATAGCCCCGGGGATTCTTCAGGATGACCTTCCGCTTGTTTTTGGTCAGCCCGTCCGCCACGTATTCACAGCAGCAGAGCTTGTCCCGGGACACGGCGTACCGGTAATCCTGGGTGATCTTGTACTGCATCCAGGCGGGAGAGACGAATTTCTCGCCCTCAAACTGAGGGAAGCGGTAGTTCTTCAGGACGGAGGTCTTGTAAAAGCAGATCAGCTCCGTCTGGAGATTCATTTTCAGGAACACGTCCGCCGCCGTCACGCTCGTATACCCGGCGTCGATCTCCCGTCCGCCCATAACGGTGCCGTCCGGATTGTGGCGCAGCGCCAGCAGACCGCAGCAGCCGGGATCGTCCCGAACCTGCTCCAGAGCCCGGAGCGCCAGCTCCACCGTCTCGGGATAGAAGGTGTCGTCCGAATCCAGGCATACCGCAAATTCCGTGTCCAGCAGCTCGATGCCCTCGTTCAGCGCCGACGCCTTTCCCCCGTTCTCCTTTTTATGATAGGTGATCGGGATCCGGTTTTCCCCGATCCAGGAGCGCACCAGCGCCTCGGTCCCGTCGGCGGAGCCGTCGTCCACGATCATCCAGACGAACCGGCGGTCCGTCTGCTCGCACAGGGATCGGTAGCATTCCGGCAGGGTGTGCGCGCGGTTGTAGGTCGGTGTGGTCACCGTAAGGATTGCCTCGTTCATTCCCTCGTTCATTCCCTCGTTCTCTCCGTGATGCCGGACTCAATAGAGCCGTTTTTCGGGGAGCTTCCAGTCCGCCCCCATGGTGAAGTCGAATTCATCCGGCACAAAGGTCATATAGCCGCTTCCGTCGTAGAAGGTGATCTCGCCGAAGAGGATCCTCCCCTCCGCATCGTACAGGTCGATGCGGGCCTCCGGGAAGCCGGCGGACAGGATCCGGGCGATCTCCTTCATCCGGTCGAACTCCGCCGGCTTTTCGATCTGCCTCGTCAGCGGCCGCTCGTCGGCCCGCCGGACGTCAAGCTTCCGGAAATTGCTGTCGAAGACGCCGATCCCCGCGCCTTCGCCCAGGGACCGGTCCGCGATCACATAGGTCCAGACAGGCTTCCCGTCATAGCAGAAGAACTTGTAATCGATCAGGCCGCCCATAGCCGGGTCCGAATCGATATACTCCTCGATGATGATCCGGTGGTTTTTGCCGCTGTAGTAGGGCCACTCCCGGCCTCCGCCCTTTTTGGGCTTCCCGGCCGCGGTCCATTCCCCGGCCCGGCGGATCAGGCTCCCTATATCCTCCCGGCTTTTGTCCTTGACGATGACGACGGCGGAGCCGCCGCCGCCCAGGGTATCCTTCATGACGAACCGCTCCGGCAGCGCGTCCCAGTCGATCTCCTTCGGGGAATCGTAGACCCCATAGCAGGGGATCAGGATGTCTCCCAGTCCCCTGGCCTCCACGAAAGCGCGGACGTCGCCCTTGTCCACGCACTGCACCATGACCGGGTCCTTATAGTATAGCTTGTACCACTGCGTTTTTTCCGTGAACCGCTTCGGATCCCGCAGGTCCAGCCGCCGGCCCGTCTTCATCCGGTACTGGAGCTTCACCATGGGCTTGTCCGGAACGAAGGAAAGCAGCTGCAGCAGCTTCAGCCGCATGGCGCGGCTTTTGAATATCTTTCTGTAATCCATCTCTCCGCCTTGTCGAAAACGCCGCCGTCCGGGGCCAGGCTCAGCTTTTCGCTTTTCCGGCCCGGGCCAGCTCGTCCATATATTTCCGGACGACGATCTGCCGGTCGAACTCCCGTTCGATCTTGGCGCGGCCCGCCAGACCCATGGCCCGCCGTTCTGCGGCGCTCAGGCTCAGGAACCGTTCGAGCTGCCGGATCAGGTCCTCGCTGTCCTTCTGCTTCACGATGAAGCCGTTGACGCCGTCGTCGATCACCTCGCGGCAGCCGGACCGGTCCGTCGTGATGATGGGACGGCCGGTGGCGGCGCTCTCCAGCAGCACGTTGCTGATCCCCTCGGGATAATAGGAGGGATGGACGGTGCAGCAGTCCATTTCGTAGATCGGTCCCATGTCGGCCACCAGGCCGTGATAGACCACCGTGCCGTCCGCATTCAGCCGGTCCAGGGTTTCACGATAATCCTGCTCGCAGGCGCCGCAGATATGGAAGCGGGTCTCCGGGTGCTTTTTCCGGATCGCCTTCGCCGCCTCCAGATACTGATCGATGCCTTTTTCCTTCATGACCCGGGCCACAAAGACGAAATCTACCGTATCCCCCGCCGGATAGGGGCGGACCCCGTAGCGCGCCAGGTTGACGCCGGAGCCGGGGATCATGTCGTATTCGCCCTTGACGATCCCGCGGCTGAGCATGAAATCCCGATTGTCGCCGTTCTGGAAAAACACCTTCTGCGCCTTGCGCAGCCCCATGCGGTACAGCGTAAGGCTGATCTTCTGCATCCATCCGCCGTTTTCCACGGCCGTACCCAGGCCGGTCACGTTCGCCACATAGGGAACGCCCAGCCGGGCGCAGGCGATGCCGCCGTAGGCGTTGCACTTGATGGTATAAGTGAAGACGACGTCCGGCCGCACGTCCCGCAGGACCTTCTTATAAAACCCGAGGAGCCTGAGCTCGTTGACCGGGTTCGTCCCGTGCCGGTCCATCAGGGTGCAGGGGATGAAGCGGCAGCCGATCTCCCGGATCGCCTCCGTGAACTTGCCCTCCGGCACGCAGAAGGACACTTCGTTCTCCTTCACAAGCTCCTCCAGCAGCTCCCGCCGGAACTTGTAAAGGCCCATGTCGTTGTTTGCCAGTATCAAAACCTTCATCGCACGTCTTCCTTCGATCAAAACAGCTTGCCGGCCCCGCTTCACGCCCGGTATTTCGGGAAGAATCCGCTGCCCGTCGGCTCCCGCATGGCGCAGAGCTCTTCGTAGCGCTCCGTCAGGAAGATCCGCTTCCCGATATAAAAACGGTTCAGCTCTCCTTTGTAAAACGCCCGCTTGAATTTGAACAGGCTGTCCTCCCCGGAGCCGACGCCGCCGCCGAGATAGAGCGTCCGGCAGCCGTTGGCGCAGCCCCAGAGGGCCGCCTTATACAGCAGCAGGTTGCCGGGAGCCAGAGAGCTGAATTCCCGCAGGCTGCCGGAGAGATGGTAATTCATCCGGCCGTTGGCGGTCAGCATGACGGAGGCCGCGATCACCTGCCCGTCCTTTTCCGCCCAGAACACCTGGGCGTTCTGCGGCAGATCCTCCAGCAGGGAGGTATAGAAATCCTCGCCGAAATAGTAATACGCCTCCGCCTCGTCCTTGTCCATCGTGCCGTTGTAGATCTCCCGGAAGCGCCGATAGATAGCCGGGAAACGGCCGTTGTAGACCCGGACGTCGTTTTTCACGGCCTTCCGGATCATGTTCCGGTTTTTGCTGACGATATTCTCCCATATGGTCTCCGGGGAGGAAAGCTCCATATGCACGACCTCGCCGAGCCGGACGACCTCGTAAAAACTTTTGCATGCCTCATGGTTGCACAGCATAGGATGGAAGCGCACGAACTCCGAAATAACGCCGTTTTTTTCCGCCCACTGGCGATAGGCTTCGAAAACCGGAGCCGGGTCCTCCCCTTCGATCAGCCAGCCGCCGTAGCCGTAGGGCGTGGAAAAATCGAAATACCGCCCCTCCGGCAGCCTCCCGGCAAAGTGCGCATCCCGGGCGACGTCCCGCTTCATGACGACGTTGATCCCCCGGGTCCCGTCCTTTTCATAGAAAAACAGCAGCGGCTCCCCGTCTCCGTGGAGCTGAAAGGCCCGGACGTAGCCGCTGAGCCAATAGGTATCGTATTGCCCGAACGTGCGGACGACGGCATCCCACCGTTCCGCCTGGTCGAGTCCGAAAACCGTGAGCACCGTCACGCCTCCTTCCGGAATTGCCGTATCGAACGGATCATCCGGTCCATATCCTCGGGACCGTAGCGCTGGTCGCAGACCAGGCTCAATTCATGGTCATACAGGAACCGCTCCCGCTCGTCCAGCCGGTGAAGCGCGCTCACAGGCCAGTGGACGGGACAGTAGATCTCTCTTTCGATCAGATATCGGCGCAGCGCATCCCGCCGCCCCTCCGGCACCAGTACCGGAACGAACATGGGGCAGTCTCCGGCGTTCAGCTCCGGGAAGACCAGCCATTCGGGAAACGCCTTCCGGAGCAGCTGCGCATTCTCTCTGCGCCGGGCGCGAATCAGCTCGGTATTCAGCCGCCTTGCCGCGACGATATCCCGCTCCGCCGCCGAAGCGCATCCAACGCGCTCCAGGCGCTCCTCCGCTTCGGCAAAAAGACGCAGGTATTCGCCTTTTGCCTCGGCGGCGCCCGCCGAGCCCGCCAGCTCCCGCAGGAAGCGCTCCTTCTTCTCCATGGCCTCCCTGCGCAGGGACAGATAAGTCCGGTCGGCGCCCTCCCGGGGCTGCAGCGGCCGCCCGTCCCTGGCCCAGGCGAAGCCGCCGGTCCACACCCCGCACCATTTCCGGAGGGAACCGAAGCAGAAGTCCGCGTCGTCATACTCCGCGGAAAACAGGGAGTGGGTCACATCCCGGATCACGACGCCCTGATAACCGCTCAGATCGGGCCTCGGGCCCGTGCAGCCGAAATAATCCATGACGAAAAGTGCGTCGCAGCCGGTATCGACGGTCTGCTCCAGGGCGCCGTCGAACCACACGGGGTAAAAGCAGACCCGGATCCCCGCCTCCGCAAAGGGCTCGATCATGCTGTCGCAGCACCAGGACGGCATCGCGACGCTTCGGCAGTCCCCCAGCTCCCGGATGATCGCCCGGAGCGCGCTGCGCCCCGAGAGGAACCAGCCGGCCGTTCCCGGAAAGAGGCGTCCCGCTTCTTTCTTTACCGGGACGTCCCAGAATTCGCTGCCGATCTCTCTTTCCGTCATCGTTCCGCAGCCGCCGCTTTCCGCGGCGTTTCATCATCGGTCGTGATCATGCTTCTCTCCCAGTATACCCAAACAACAGAGCCGCACGTTCAATGGGCTCTGTTGTTTGGATACTCCTTCATCAGCGGCCCACTCCGGCCGTCGCCCCGGTCTCCGCCGCCTCAGGCGGAATCGCGCCTGCTTCGGTCCGGATCCAGGCCGCACGCTCCTCATGGAGGTTGGTGGGACGCTCCTCGCCCTGTCCGATCCCTTCTCTGACCAGTACCTTTCGGACGGTCATCCACAGGATCTTCAAATCTCCCGCGAAGGTGATCTTCTCTATGTATTCCACGTCATAGGCAAATTTCCGGGTCCAGCCGATGGCATTTCGCCCGCTCACCTGCGCCAGACCGCTCAGACCGGGCCGCACATCGTGACGATGCCGCTCCTTCGCGGTGTAAAAGGGCAGATAGAGCGGCGGCAGGGGCCGGGGACCGATCAGGCTCATGTCGCCCCGGAGGATGTTGACCAGCTCCGGTAGTTCATCCAGAGAGGTCGCCCGCAGGATCCGGCCGAACCGGGTCAGCCGGTCCTTGTCCGGAAGCAGCTTCCCGTCCGGGCCCCGCTCGTTGGTCATGGAGCGGAACTTGTACAGCCGGAACTGCCGGTCCTCCCCGGTCTTCGGATCCCTTCGCCCGACCCGCATGGTGGAATAGATCACCGGGCTCCCCAGCTTGACCTTGACCAGAAGGGCCAGGATCAGGAACAGCCAGGAAAACACGATGAGTGCCAGAAGCGAGCACAGCAGATCCAGTGGCCGCTTGACGCATTTTTCATAGAGTCCGTAAGGGCGATGCTGTTTCATTGCTTTTCTCCGCCGCTCGGTTTTGCCGTATTTCCGCTGCTTTCCTGGACCAGCGACGCGTGCAGATGCTCCCACAGCTGGCCGTATCCCGGGGTCGCGGGGGAAATCGGCGTGGGCAGCGGATTCTCCAGATGCTCCTTGATCAGGCCGTTGCCGGACATGACCAGGATGCGATTTCCGAGGCACACGGCCTCCTGGATGTTGTGGGTGATGAAAATGACGGTCATCTTGACCTTTTCCTTGATGTAAAGCAGCTCATCCTGCATCTGGTTGCGGGTGATGGCGTCCAGCGCGGCGAAGGGCTCGTCCATCAGGATGATGCGGGAACCCAGGGCCAGGCCCTTGGCGATCGCAGCCCGCTGCTTCATGCCGCCGCTGAGCTGATGGGGATAATAGTCCTTGTAATTGATGAGATTGACCTTATTCAGGTATTCCTCGGCGATGCGGATCCGCTCCGCCCGGTCGCCGACCTTGTTGATCTTCAGGGGATAGGTGATGTTGCCCAGGACCGTCTTCCAGGGGAACAGCTGATTGAAGTCCTGGAAGACCATGATCCGGTCCGGCCCCGGCTTTTTGACCGGCACGCCGTCCACCAGGATCGTGCCCTCGTACTCCTCGAAGCCGGCGATGCAGCGGATCAGCGTCGATTTCCCGCAGCCGGAGGGCCCGAGGATGCTGAGGAAATCCTCCTCATATACGTCCAGATTGAAGTCGTTCAGGATCACATCCTGATCGCTGCGGTACTGCTTCCGCAGATGCTCGACCTTCAGGATCACATTCTTCTCGCTCATCTGGACATTCCCCATTTCTTGAAGGTATTCTTTTCAACAAGCTGGAAAATGCCGTATTCGATGATGACCCCGATCACGATGATGACCAGGATCGCAGCAAAAATGCCGGAGATATCCAGATTCGTCCTTCGATCCGTGACAAAATAGCCGATACCCAGGGCGGAGCCGCCGCCGAATACCATTTCCGCGCTGATCAGGCCTCTCCAGGCTCTGGCCCAGCCGGTCTTGATGCCGGAGAAGATCCTGGGGAGCGCGGCGGGCAGGAATACGCCCAGAATCAGCCGCGTCTTGGAAAGGCCGATGTTTTCTCCGACCTCAAGATACAGCTGCGGCACCGTCCGGAAGCCGTCGATCACACTGCGGGAAAGGGGCCAGACGACGGAGTGGAAAACCATGAAGATAATAGCCGCATCGCCGATGCCCAGCCACAGGATCGCCACCGGGATCAGGGCGATGCCGGGAATCAGGTCGAACATGGAAACGATCAGATTGTATATGGCGGCCACCGTATTGTTGATGACCGAAAGGCTGGAGCAGATCATCGCAACGACGATGCCCAGGACCAGGCCCCGCACAAGCAGCCCCATGGAATGCATCACCATGGTGCCGAAGCCCCGGACGGTGAAGGCCGACACCAGACCCTGGGCGATCATCCCCAGGGAGGGGAAAAGGACCTTCGGCCAGATCTTGAGCTGGTAGAGCACCTGCCACAGCACGAGCACTGCGATGACGAACAGCACCTGGGCCAGCAAGCTTTTTAATCCTTTTTTCATCAGAACCTCTCTGCGCAGCCGTCGTCGTCAGCTCCGCTTCCCGCCGCAGGCGCGGCGGGAAGCGGAGGACCTCAGGCCAAAGCGCTTCTATTCGTTCGGCCGGAGCCGGATCAGTTGCCCTTCACGTTGCTGAAGGCGATCTCGCTGAGCTGGCTCGGGCACTTCTCCGCAAAGCCGCCCTCCTGCATGAACTTCAGGTAATCCATCACGCCGTGAAGCTCCGTGGTGTAGCTGGACCGGGGATCGTTCATCCACTCCAGGATCTCCTCGGGGCTCGCGTCGTAGCCGGCGGACAGGATCTGAGCCGTCTCCTCGGGATGCTCCTCGATGAACTTCATCGCTTCGTCCATGGCGGCAAGGAAGGCTTCGTAGAGCTTCGGTTCCTTGTCGTGCAGCTCGTTTCGGACGACCGCCACCAGCGCGGTATTGGCGGCAGGCCACACATCTTCGCTGACGGGGATCTCGTGGATGCTGGGATCCTGGCTGCGCAGCTCCATGAAGCAGAAGGGGGAGATGACCAGATGGCACTGGACGGCGCCGGAGAGCATGGAAGTATAACCGTCGGCGTTGCTGAGGGTCACGCAGTTCTTGTCAAGGGCATGGGCGTCGCCGAAGACGGCCTGGCAGGCCTTGCCCAGGAGCACGTGAGGATGGCTGTTGAAGTTCAGGATCGCGATCTGATCTGTGTCCTTGATATCCTGCAGGGACTGGATCTCTGGCTTGTTCGTCAGAATGGCGTAGGGCTGGGCAGCGATACCGGTGGCGATGTGATAGGGCACGCCGGCCATAACACCGGTCGCCGCCACGGCGACGCCCACGCAGCCGACATCGAGAACGCCGGAGGTGATCGCTTCATTGACGGCCGCGCCGCTCTTCATTTCGGACCAGTTGACGGTAAGCTCACCCTTGTAGGCATTCTCCAGGAGCTTCTTTTCTTTCATGACGATCAGCGGCGCATAGCCGATACTGACCTGATAGGCGATATTGATGGTCTTGGCTTCTTCCTTCTGGGGCTTGCCGCCGCAGGCGGTCAGGGCAAACAGGCAAACAAGGATAAGGATGATCGATATAGCTCTTTTCATGATAATAACCTCACATTCATTAAAAATAGATCTGATCGATCAGCAGCGAACGGCCTTCATCGTCGAAGGCCTTGACCATTCGGAGCAGCTCGTCAGTGCGTCGTTCGATCGCGTCCATACTGTCCGCGACGAAGAAGAAGCGGCCCAGGGACTGTCCCAGGGTGCCCTGCACGCCGACCTCCTGCCCTTCCATGAGCCAGGGGGTATAGCAGAGCACGCCGGGCAGCCGGAGACCTTCCTCTATTCCCTCGATTTTCGCCACGCGGCCGGGGCGAAGATACAGCACGAGATCCCGGGCGAAGCGCTTGAAGCGCGGATCGTCCCGCTCGGCCGCCTCCTCGTCCACCTCTCCGGTGAGGGCGTATCGAATCGCCTCCTCGAGGGTATCGTTGCCGTTGAAATAACGGGTCAGGATGAATTGCTGGCTTCCGTTCTGCCGGTATCCCATGTCAAAGAACCGGAATTGACGCCCGTCGGTAAAGCCCTGAAGGAACAGGGATCCGTTTTTGAACCCCTCCTCCTCCAGCATCCGCTTGATCTGCGGATGGGCATACTGAAGGAACGCATCCAGATATTTAGAGGGATAGGTCAGGCAGACCGGCAGAGGGGATGCGTTTTTCTGGAACTGGTTCAGCGTCCGATCGCCGACCGCAGCCGGCGTCACCTTCCCGTTCCGGATGGAATAGCATACGATCACGTCGCCGTACTTACGGAAATCATAATACTTTTCCACCGTAACGGTTTCGGTGGCCGAGTAGGCCTTGGCGTATTTGACGCTTTCGCAGAATTCCGCGTAATTGCTGCAGGCGCTGCAGCCGCGGCTCCCGCTGCTGTCGACGGGCTTCACATAGAGAGGGTATTCCACGCTCGAAGCCTCGGTGATGTCCTCCGGCCGGTACTCCTCCACGGCGAAATCCCCGTATTTCCGGATCATGCTTTTGAACAGCGTCTTGTTGATCGTGTTCTCAAACTGTTCCTTCGTACCGTAGCAGGGAAAGCCCGCGAGGGAGCAGAGCTGCCGGTAGTTCACCAGGCTGGAGTCCGTATAGCCCCCGAAGATCCCGTCGACGCCTTCGTTCCGGATCAGCTGCAGCATCGCGTCGGTGTCCGTGTTGTTGATGTCGACGGCCACGTCCGCATCGTACTTTGCGGGAGAGCGCTCCGCAGGGTAGAAATTCGCGACGACGGTGCGGATGCCCATCTCCTTCGCAGCCAGCAGCGCATGCCTGTCCAGCATGGCGCCGCCGAGAAACAGCAGCGTTTTTCCTTTCAATTCTTGCATATAGTTTAAATCGAACCTCGAATTCAACATGTCGGCGGCGCTTCCCGTCCCGAAGCCGCAAGGGGCCCGGAAAGATCACAAGGGATCGTTACGACAAGGCCGCGGTGACCGCTTCGGCCAGATACGCCATATCCTCCCTCGAGCAGGACGGCTCGATCGGCAGATACAGCATTTTCTCGGCGAAGCGTCTTTCCGTCGTTCCCGTGAAGTCGTCGTTCAAAAGACTTCTCCACATCAGCGGAACGAAAATATTGTATTTCAACAGAAGACTGCGTATATCCCGCTCGACCAGCAACGGGTACAGCTGCGGGATCGCACCGTCCTCCGGTAATTTCAGGAGATTGAAGCTCCGAAGCGCGGCGTGCAGGATCCGATAGTTTTCCGCGCGTTCGGCTTTCGCCCGCTCATAATCGATGGAGGCGAGCATCGTGCTTGTCAGAGAGCTCATGGCGGCTCTGGAGTCCGCCAGCTCCTGTTCGTTCGTCATATATTCCTTGTAGGCGTCTCTCTGTCCCAGCTCAAAGGAGCGAAGCAGGGCCCTCGCCCGCTTGTAGGAGACCTCCTTCGGCAGCGGCAATCTTCGGGGATCGGCGGTGATCAGGTAGCCGCCGTCCGGCACGGGGAAGAACTTCCGGCAGGAATAAACGTTCCAGATCCCCTCCGCCAGGACCGGGTCCGCATAGAAGCAGGTGGAGTTGTCGATGATCAGGTTTCTGCGGTCCCCGGCATAATCCGCGATAAAGTCCGAGCAGAGGCCGAAGTAATTCACCGCCAGAACGGCGTCGCCTTCCCCCGGCTCCGGCAGATCGACGGGCCGGAAATCCGGGCCGATGCGGTAACAGACGGGCTCGGCGCCCGCCTCCCGAACGGTGCGAAGCAGAGCCGGAGAAGAATAATACGGGACATGGACCCGCCCGGCTCCGATGCATTTCAGCGCGTACCAGACCGCCGTATACTCGCTGTTCAGCCCGATCACGCGATCGCCGGTATAATATTCCGTTTTCTCATCAAACTGCCATTTCGGGCAGCCGCCGAAGGAGACGTGTTCCCGGAAGGAAAAGCAATGACCGATCCGATCGCCCGGCGTTCTTTCATAGATGATCTTCTCCCGGGCGCTTTCGGCCTCCTCCTCGGAATACAGGAATCGGACAGAGGCCTCCGCGCCCGCCTCGCCCGGCCGTTCCTCCGGCGCTTTTCCGCAGGCGACGTCGACGACCGCCTTCAGGTAGTCGTAGCTGGTGGCGGCGGGGACCAGATCCGTCCCCACATAGTCCGCATACATGCTCGGGGTGACCTCGATGAAATATGCCCTTCCCCCTGCTGTGATGAATTCCACGGAGGAGGCCCCGTATCGGATCCCGAGACTGTCCAGCAGGACGCATACGTCCCGCCCGATCCCGGCCTTCAGGGATTCCGGGAGGATGGCGGGGATCGTATAGGCCGTGTCGATCGGCCCGTCGTCGATCAGCCTCGGTCTTCTTCTCGTATAGGCGACGACGGCGTGCTTTCCGCCAAAGGAGATGCACTCGGCGCTGAAGCTTTGACCGTCGACGAATTCCTCCACGATCGCCTTTCGCTCGAAGGAGAGGTCCCGGGCGGCGGAAACGGCCTTCATCAGCGGCCGTTCGTCGAGGATCAGCTTCACGCCTCTGGCGCCGGACCGGTCGCTCGGCTTTACCACCAGAGGATATTTCAGCTCGCCGATCTCCTCGGGGATCCGGCCGCTGATGGCGATATGGCGGGGCTGGGACAGGCCGACGGCCTTCAGTGTCTCTCTGAAATGAAGCTTATTGGTCGCCCGAAGGACGTTCTCATAGGGAGTCGTGGTGAGGCCCAGCTTCTCCGCCACATAAGCGGCTGAGACCGCAGCCATGTCGGAGCCGATGGACGCCACCGCCGCGACGCCGAGATCCGCCGTCTGCCGGAGGATCTCCTCCTTGTCCCGGGTACTGATGGGATAGAAGTGATCTGCGCTCTTCTCTCCGAGATCATAACCGGTCTGCCAGGCGAACACATGGGTCTCGAAGCCCATGGCGCGGGCTTTTTCGATCAGCGGGTTTTGCTGGTCGCTGGAACCGATAATGGCAATTCTCTTCTTCACAGCCTGCTTACCTCACCCATAGTCCGACTTGTCTTTCCGCTTCCGGCGGCCTGACGCCGGCTGTAAAGGGACATGTCCGCGCAGGATCGCCGGTAACCCTCCCCTGCGTCAGGAAGCTCCGATCCTCAACGGAAGCACCGGTGGATGATCTCGATGATCCGGTCCTGCTGCTCCGGCGTCATTTTATTGTCGCTGGGAAGGCACAGGCCCCGGCTGAAGATATCCACGCCGACGTCGGCGCCGTCTCCGGCGATATAGGCGTTGGACCGGGCCCGGCCGCTGCCTTCCGCGGTGATGAAGGCGTTGGAACGGTAGATCGGCTGCATGTGCATGGGCTTCCAGATCGGCCTTCCCTCCGCGTTGAAGGCGGCGATGGCGTCCAGGATCTCGGAGGGACTGCTCTTTCCGCTTTCGCTCCGGTACAGGTATTCCCGTTCGCCCCGCACCGTGGGGGCCATGGCCTCGGGCCGGATGATCATGCAGGAGAGCCAGAAATTGGGCTCCGACCGCTCCGCATCCCAGGGATTCATGGAAACGGGCAGATCCGCAAGACCTGCCTTGTAGCGTTCGTAAATGGCCTTCTTCTGCCGGATGTGCTCGTCCAGGTGGGGGATCTGTCCCCGGATCACCCCGGCGATCACATTGCTCATCCGGTAGTTGTAGCCGATCTCCTCGTGCTGGTACCAGGGGGCGTTCTCCCGGCTCTGGGTGGACCATTTCCGTACCTTGTCCGCATCCTCCCGGCGGTCTGTCAGGAACATGCCGCCGGCGCTGCCGGTGATGATCTTGTTGCCGTTGAAGCTGATGCAGTTGTAATCGCCGAGGGTCCCGGTCTCGACCCAGCGGTCCCCCAGCCGGTATTTCGCACCCAGGGACTCCGCCGCGTCCTCCACGATCAGCGCGCCGCGGGCGTCGCAGATCGCTTTCAGCTCCTCCATTTTGCCGGGGGTCCCGTACAGATGGGCGATGACCACCAGCCGGACGTCGGGATAGATCTGGAAGGCCTGCTCCAGCGCCTCGGGGCTCATGTTCCAGGTGTCCCGCTCCGTGTCGATGAACACCGCTTCCCCGTCCTCGTAGGCCACGGGGTTGATGCTGGCGTCAAAGGTCATGTCCGAGCAGAAGACCCTGCGTCCGGCCAGAGTCCCCGCATTGGGGCGGGCCTGACCGTAGAGCCTCTCCCCTGCCAGCTTCGTCGCCAGGTGCAGGGCGGCAGTACCGGCGGAGAGGGCGACCGCATAGCCGCAGCCCACATACTCCGCGATCTGCTTCTCCACCTCGTTGATGTTTGCGCCGACCGTGGAGACCCAGTTTGTGCGGATCGCCTCGTCGACCCAATGCTGCTCCTCCCCGTGCATGGTGGGAGAGGAAAGCCAGACTTTATCCTCAAAAGGCTCGATCCCCCGGAAACGGGGATCCTTCTTCCATTCCATCGTCGTCACCCTCGCGTCGTTCAAAGATTCACCAGCACCGCCGGCTTCCCCGCGGGACCTCCGGCCATCGCGCTCATGGAGGCTTCCGCTTTCCGGTTGACCTCTTCGGGGGCGTGATAGGTGGGGATCATGCCGCGGAGCATGGCGATGAGCTCCTCGTCCGGCAGGTTTTCTTCCGTCACCGCCCGATCCAGCCTTTCCAGGTCTTCCAGGATCTGCCGGGAATCGATCTCCTGCTGCTGCTCCACAAAGATCTTTTTATTCTCGGTCTTGCTCAGCGTTTCGCTGTTCATCAGCAGCTCCTCATAGAGCTTCTCGCCGGGTCGCAGCCCGATCTCCTTGATCTCGATATCCCGGTAGGGCTCGAAGCCCGAGAGGCGGATCAGCTTCTCCGCCAGATCCAGGATCTTCACCGGCTCGCCCATATCCAGCACAAAGATCTGGCTCTGCTTCGCGATGGCGCCGGCCTCCATCACCAGCTGGGCCGCCTCCGGGATCGTCATAAAGTAGCGGATGATCCGCTTGTCCGTGATCGTGACCGGGCCGCCCTCTTCGATCTGCCGCTTGAACAGCGGCACCACGGAGCCGTTGGAGCCCAGCACGTTGCCGAAGCGAACGGCGCAGTATTCCGTGGGACTGTCCATACGGCTCTGGAGGATCATCTCACAGAAGCGCTTGGTGGCGCCCATGACGTTGGTTGGGTTCACAGCCTTGTCCGTGGAGATCATGACGAATTTCTTCACGCCGAATTTTTCCGCCGCCCGGACCACGTGGTAGGTGCCGAAGATATTGTTCTTCACCGCCTCCGCAGGACAGGTCTCCATCAGGGGCACATGCTTGTGGGCGGCGGCGTGGAACACGATATCCGGCCGCAGGGAATCAAAGAGCTCATAGATGCGCTCCTTGTCCCGGACGCTGGCGATCACCACCAGAAGATCCAGCTTGTCCCCATAGCTGCGGCGCAGCTCCTGCTGGATGTCGTAGGCGTTGTTCTCATAAATGTCCAGGATGATGAGCCTCTTGGGACCCCTGGCCGCGATCTGGCGGCAGAGCTCGCTGCCGATGGAGCCGCCCCCGCCGGTCACCAGGATGGTCTTGCCGGAAATGAACTCGTCCACCACCTGGGTATTGAGCTGGACCGGAGCGCGGCCCAGGAGATCCTCCACCTGTACGTCCCGCACGCTGGAAAGGGATACCTCGCCGGTGACCAGCTGATATACCCCGGGCAGCGTTTTCGTATGTACGCCGGTGGAGTTGCAGATGTTCAGGATCTCGCTGAGGTCCTCCGGCGCAGCGGAGGGCATGGCCACCAGGATCTGGGTGATCCCCTCGTTGCGGACGGCTGCCGGGATCTCGTTTCGGCCGCCCACGACCGGGGCGCCCTCGAAATACTTGCCCCATTTATTCTCGTCGTCGTCGATGACGCAGCAGAGCTTGGCGTCGATCTTCCGGCTGGTCAGGAGCTCCCGGGCCAGAACGTGCCCCGCTTCCCCCGCGCCGATCAGCATGACCCGCTGGCCGGAATTGCTGCGCATCTGCTTCAGCGTCCGGCAGATCGAATCCCAGAACCGGAAGAAGCAGCGGCCGCCCACCAGCAGCACCAGCTGAAACACGAACTGCATGAAATCCACGCCCCGGGACTGGCGGCTGCCCATCAGCTTGGAGATGCCGTAGGCCACCGCGAAGGCCAGGATCACGCTGAGCGCCATCCGCCCCACGTCGTTCACGCCGATGTTGTGCCATACGTAGCGGTACATCCGCAGGAGCAGGAAGCACAGGATGGTGGCGGCGATATAAAGCGGCAGGAATCGGATCCAGGCGTTCAGATACTGCTTGGGGATCCCGCTGAAGGAAAAATCGAACCGGATCAGCAGGGCGATGCCGCCGGAAAAAGTGACGCAAATGGCGTCAAAAAGCATGACCAGCAGCACTTTTGCTGCCGAAGAAAGCTTTGATGCCATGATGCTGTCTCCTTTCTGAACAATGCAGTTTGGAAAGCAAGATTTTCCGTTGGCGAAGGATCTGCTGCAATCGCTGCATACTTGTTAGACAATATTAGCAGATTTTGACCATGATGGCAAGAGGAAAAGTGATTGTAAATGATGGCCGATATGCTATAATATGTGGTGACGGCAGGTAAATCATCCTGTCGGCCACAATCTCTAGCGATCCATTTCAGACCGACTTCGCCGTTAGGAGTACAGTTATTATGGCAAAGCAAAGCGTAACGCTCAATGGAAAAACCATCCTCGTCACCGGCTCGCCCGGATTCATCGGCGCCAATCTGGTGCTGCGCCTGCTGCGGGAGCTGAAAAGCGGACACATCGTCAGCTTCGACAACATGAACGACTATTACGACGTGAGTCTGAAGGAATGGCGGCTCTCTGGGATCGAAAAGGTCGCCAAGTGCAGTCCCGTCCGCCACAGCTTTATCCGGGGCTCCATCGCGGACAAGGCGCTGGTGGACCAGGTCTTCCGGGAATATAAGCCCGCCATCGTGGTCAATCTGGCGGCCCAGGCCGGTGTCCGGTATTCCATCGACCATCCCGAAGTATATATTGAGAGCAATATTCTCGGCTTCTTCAACATCTTGGAGGCCTGCCGAAGTAGCTACGATGGCGGGGAGACCGGAGTGGAGCATCTGGTGTATGCATCTTCCAGCTCCGTTTATGGGGGCAACACGAAGGTCCCCTTCAGCGTGGAAGACAAGGTGGATAACCCGGTTTCTCTCTACGCCGCCACAAAGAAATCCGACGAACTGCTGGCCCACGCCTACTGCAAACTCTACAACATTCCATCCACCGGGCTCCGCTTCTTCACCGTATACGGGCCCGCTGGACGGCCGGACATGTTTTACTATTCCGCTACGAATGCGCTTCAGCGGGGCGGCACCATCAGGATTTTCAACTACGGCAACTGCAAGCGGGATTTCACCTACGTGGACGACATCGTCGAGGGTGTAGTCCGGGTCATGCAGGCCGCCCCGGCAAAGGAGACCGGCCCCGACGGGCTTCCCGTTCCCCCCTACGCGGTCTACAACATCGGAGGCGGTCAGCCGGAAAACCTGCTGGATTTTATCACTACCCTGCAGGAGGAGTTGGTCCGCGCCGGCGTCCTGCCGGCGGACTATGACTTCGAGGCACACCGGGAGCTGGTGGGCATGCAGCCCGGCGACGTGCCGGTGACGTACGCCGACGCTTCGGCGTTGGAGCGGGATTTCGGCTTCACCCCGAAGATCGGCATCCGGCAGGGTCTGCGGGCTTTCGCCGAATGGTACAAGGGATACTACGGTTAAGTACGAGAACAAGAAAGAGAGTCTGCCGATGAATTGCGAAGAGAAGTTCTTTGAGATCTACGGGCGCCGGGCGGAGGGGACAAGCTTTTCTCCCTACCGCATCTGCCCCATCGGAGCCCACTCGGACCACAATCTGGGGAAGATTACCGGCTTGGCCATCGACAAGGGCATCCGCCTGGCGTACGAACCGACACGCAGCGGTGCTTTCGAGTTGACAAGCATCCAGTTTCCGAAGACCGCCCGGTGGAATATCGGGGAGGCCGGACCGAAAGTCGGGGACTGGGCAGACTATCTGCGCGGCGCCGTCTGGGCGCTGGCCGGAAAGCGCGTTCTCTCCGTCGGTCTCCGCGGCGTCATCGAGGGGAGCCTACCCATCGGCGGTCTATCCTCCTCCGCCGCCGTGATTCTGGCCCTTCTTCAGGCCCTGTGCCGGGTCAATGGGATTCGGCTGACTCCGCAGGAGCTGATCGACACTGCATATGATGCGGAGAAAAACTACGTAGGCGTCAGCGTGGGTACTCTGGACCAAAGCTGCGAGGTGCTGAGCCGCAAGGACTCTCTGCTGTATCTGGACTGCGCTGATGGCAGCTATGAGCTGATCCCCGCCCCGGCCGGGATGAAGCCTTGGCGTATTGCCGTCTTCTTTTCCGGCCTGGAGCATTCCCTGGTCGGCTCGAAATACAACACGCGGGTGGACGAGCTGCGGGCCGGGGTCTACGCCCTGATGGCCTATGCCGGGATGGACTGCGGCCGTTTCAGCGAGGCAAACGCCCGCAGCGTCAGCTATGAAACCTATCTGGCTTACCGGGACCGGCTGCCGCCCCCCTGGGCCAGGCGCTGCGAGCACTGGTACTCGGAGTTCCGGCGGGTGGAGGCGGGAGCCGAAGCCTGGCGGCGGGGCGACATCGAGGAATACGGGCGTCTGAGCTTCGAATCCGGCTGGAGCAGCATCCACAACTGGGAATCCGGCGCTCCGGAGCAGATCCGGCTTTACGAGATCCTGCGGGAAACCGGCGGCGTCTACGGCGCTCGGTTCTCCGGCGCGGGCTTCAAGGGCTGCTGTATGGCCCTGATCGATCCTGGAAAGGCGGAAAGCATCGCGGAGGAGGTCGAGAGGAAGTACCTGACCTCCTTCCCGGAAATGCGGGGGAAATACAGCTTCCATCTCTGCCGGTCTACGGACGGGGTGCGGCTATGAAGTGTCTCATTCTGGCGGCGGGCTACGCCACGCGGCTCTATCCCCTGACAATGGACTTTCCGAAGCCTCTGCTAGAGGTGGGCGGAAAGCCCATTCTAAACTGGCTGATCGAGGATATCGGCAACGCGGCGGAGGAGTTCATCGTGATCTCCAACCACCGATTCGCCGGTCATTTCCGCCGTTGGGCGGAGGACCGCCCCTTCCCCATCCGGGTCCTGGACGACGGGACCGAGACTAATGAGACCCGCCTGGGCGCTGTGCGGGATATCCTGTTTGCCGTCGACGAGGTGCATCCGGAGGGAGACCTTCTGGTCATTGCAGGGGACAACCTGCTGGATTTCTCCCTTCGGCCCTTCCTGGATTATGCGCATCGGACAGGGACCAGCTGCGTCATGCGATACTGGGAAGAAGATATCGCCCGGCTGCGCAAAGCCGGCGTAGCTCGCGTGAACGGGGAGAACAGAATCCTGGAGATGGAGGAAAAGCCCACGGACCCCAAAAGTCACTGGTGTATCCCGCCCTTTTACTATTACCGGGCTGAGGACGCGGGTCTGGTCAAGGCGAGCATTGAAGCCGGCTGCGGTGTGGACGCCCCAGGAAGCCTCCTTGCGTGGCTCAGCGGCATGACGGCGGTACATGCCTGGGATATGCCCGGACATCGCTACGACATCGGGAACCTGGCCAGTTATGAGAAGGTGAAGAAGGAGTACGCCGGAATACCGGTTCCCGAAGCGAAGCGGGACGAAACAGATCCATAACTGACCGTTCAGAACCCGTTTTCAGCGGAAGCGTTCGTGATTCATTCACATAGCAACGCTCTCCCCGTGCCGGTCCTTCGGCGCGGGGAGAGCATTTCGTTTGTCGTTTATTCCTATCGTTTTTCTTCTTTTTTGTGGCTGACGATGATCAGCACCATGCACAGCATGAAGCCGAGGGCGACAATCGGGCCAGCCGTCTTGACAGCATGAACGACAAATGAGCCAGAGAGAATCTTAGGTGTCTTATACACCGGTCCGGTGACACTGACGGATAACTCATTGATCTGTTGAGCATTGTAACCTTCCAGCATTGCCTGGAAGTCCGCGATCACAGCGTCGCCGTCGGCGGTGAGAGCGCGGATGTTCTCCTCCAGCATGGCGCGCTGGGAACTCAGCCGCTTTTCTGCCTCCGCGATTTCTTCCGGCGTAGGCTGATACACATTCTCCGAGGCTCCTTCTCCCTCTGCCCCTTCCGCATTCTCTGCAGGGATGGTTTCCGCTTTCGCCGGACGAAGATGGCTGGTGCTGCTCAGAAGGTCCTTGATCAACAGATTGTAGTTCGCGATCCGGCTACCCAGCACGGTAATGCCGTCTGCAACCGCTTTTCTCCGGTTCACCAGGGCGTCGTAGGTTTCCGAGGAATTTCCGTCGATCTTCGTCAGGGAGTCCGCAGTACTGAGGTAAATGATCTCGTTCTTTTCATAGGCTGCAATCAGCCTGTCCAGCTTACTGAGCTCCTGGTTTTGCTTGTCCCGCTGGTTTCCCAGTTCAAGGATCTGATACTGGTACTGCGTCAGCATCCGCTCGGTATCCTTGGTCAGGGCGTTGATGGTCAGGTCAGCGTTCAGCCGCGTGATGCCGCTGTCGATCAAGCTGCTCAAGCGGACGCTGATGTCGTTGAAGCCGACGCCCCGGAAGCGGAATGCAGGGTCCTTATTGTAGAGCTCCTGGGCATAACCGGAAACAGCGGTGAAGCGCCCCTGGAGTATCTCCAGCTGCTGGGGATAGTCGTAATTCTCCAGGGCAAAAATGCCGGAATCCGTGTTCAGCCCGTACGAATAGGCCCTGGCAAAATGTGCACGGTAGGCTTCCGTGATGCCCTTGAGCAGTGCCGTCAGCTGGTCCCGCGAGATGGATTTATCAAAATCATTGTTCAGGGTGATATCGAAAGTGGTGGGATGGTAGTCCCCTACCGTCAGTTCGCGGCTGGAAGTGAAGTTCAGCAGGGATTCATAGTGCATGACCTGCTCGGCCATGGCCTCCGGATAGACGCCCCGCACCGTCAGACTGGGGCGGATCTGCTCCGGGGTATAAGCTCCCTCCAGCGCCGCGGCCTTCAGGCCTTCACTCAGCACCTCGTCGCTGTCCATATCCCGTAGATCATACTTCATCCCGTTGGGGGCGATGCCCGCGGCTGCGCCGTCGAAGGTCAGCACCAGCGTAGCGGAGGCATAGGTGGGGCCGGGATCCCGGAAAAACAGCACGGCACTCAGGATCAGACCAACGACACCGCAGGCGATCAGTACCAGGATCGTCGTTCTGAGCCAGTGGGTCCTTTTCTCTTTCATCCTCTTGCCGCCTCCTTTCCCTCCCAGTCTTCATCCTTTCGCCGCTGGAATTCCGGCGCCAAGGCGCTGAGGAACCAAAGCCCGCAGGCTACGACCAGCCCGGCAACACCGCCGATCACCATCTTCTTGGAGACTGCGGCAAGGAAGCTCGCGGTCTTTCCCTGGGATACCGTGTGCTCCGCGTAGGCGGTAAAGAAGGAACTGGTGTGGATCTCCTCAAGCTGACCCCGTATCTTCGTGTAAATATCCCGGCATACCCGGAGGGCTTCGTCCAGCTCCGCGAGGGCCTTCTGTTGGTCTGCGCTTTCCGTGCTTTTATCTCCCGCGGCATGCAGGCTGTCAAGCTTATACTGCAAATCCGCGATCCTTACTTCCAGCTTTGCGGCCTCATCGTAGTTGTCCGCCTGTTCCAGGATCAGCCGGTTGTAGTAATCCGTGGTCGTCTTGGTGGATCGGGCGGAATCGCTCTCCTGCATGGATACGAAAATCTCGTCATTTTTGTAATTGTCCATGATGTTCTGGACGGTGGCGATGTTCTCGTTCAGCGCATCCAGCTTGGTCTGCGCGTTGCGAAGCTGATACTGATAGCCGGTGATCATGGCCTCTCGGTCCCGGACGATGCTGTTGGTGGAAACGAAGGAATAGAGATAATCCACGTTGACGCTGCGGACAGTCTCCAGCTCCGCCATCAGATCGTTCAGAGTGACGCCGGTGTCCCAGGAGCGGTAGTTCTTGATCGTTTGGGGCTGCGCATCACAGAATTCGGCCAGATTCTCCACCGCGGATCGAAGCAGATCCAGGCTTTCCAGGATATCCTGCTTTTCCAGGTCGATGGCGGCAAATTCATCGTCCGGCAGCTTCACATCCGCGTAGGTGGTCACCAGATACTCGTTGTAGGCTGAGAGGATCCGATCCAGCACCAGCCGGAGTTCCGCATCCTTCAGTTCGTATTTTTTGCGGGAATCCGGTTCTCCGAAGCCGTTGGTCAAGGAAACCACAAATTGGTTCACGTAGGTCAGCTCGATATTCTGGACCTCCGCGTAAGCGCCGGCGTTTTTATCCCCCACCATCTTGGAAGCGATCTCCTGCTGGCGGCGGCTATCCTCCGTCAGGATGCGGTCGATGCGGATGTTGCTGCGCAGGTTCGCCAGCGTAACGGGGTGGGAGAGCTCCAGTCCCTCCAGGGCATTCTGGAGCACATAGGAGGCGGTGACCTGACTCAGGTCCAGCTCTCCCCCGTCCGGCGCAGTCAGGTCCCCTACCGGCGCGCTGGAAAGGATCTGCCCGGAAGCGCTGCGCTTCACCACGTCATACCGCAACGTCACCACAGAGGATACCGTGAGGGGCGCTTTGGTGAACTGGTACATAAGCAGCGGCGCACAGAGCCCCAGGGCAAGGCACAGCAGGATCACCCAGGCGAAAATGCGCAGCTTCAGCTTCATATTGTGGAAGACACGGACCAGGTCGATCTCCATCTCGCTGTCGTCGCGGGTCTGGTTGACGACTACCTGGATCCGGGAATCCCGGTCCCCGGACGGGATCAGGCTGTCCCGTCTCTCTTTCTTTTCATCATCCAATAGATTACCTCCAATCCCGCTTTCTTTGGTCAAAACGGTATAGGCTTAGGGCAATACCGCGTCAGTATTACCGAGGTTTCCTGGGCGATATGACGGAGTATAATGCAAGCAGGACTTGTGCCATGAACGAACGCGGTGTTGCCTGAGATGTTGTATTATAGCACGGATCGCACGCAAATGCAACGCAAGATATGGTATCCTGCCGCGCCTTGCGAAAAACAGTCCGTGTTTATCCCGCCGAGAGTGCCTTCCCGGCGCAGTCCAGAGCGGCGCGGATGGTCTTGTCCATGTCCATATAGCGGTAGAGCCCCAGCCTTCCGCCGAAGACCACCTCCGGATGCGTCGCTGCTAGGACCCGGTATTTCTCATAAAGCGCAGAGTTCCGCCGGTCGTTCACGGGATAATAGGGCTCCTTCTCCGGCGACCAGGGCTCCGGATATTCCCGTGTGATCACCGTCTTCGGCTGGGTGCCGAAGGAAAAATGCTTATGCTCGATGATGCGGGTATAGGGCACCGCCCGCTCCGTATAGTTTACCACGGCGTTGCCCTGATAATTATCTGTAACCAGCACCTCCGTCTCGAAGCGCAGGCTGCGGTATTCCAACCGCCCCAGTCGGTAATCGAAAAAAGCGTCGATGGGTCCGGTATACAAAATCTTGTTCGCCAGCGCGCCAAACTCTGGCGTGAATTCCGTATTCAAGCGCACTTCTGCGCCTTCCAGCAGTCTCTCCGCAAGGGCGTCATAACCCTCTTCCGGGATGCCCTGCCAAGGGTCGGAGAAATAGTTGTTGTCATACGTGAGCCGCAGGGGCAGCCGCCGGATCAGGAAAGTGGGCAGCTCCGTGCAGCTTTTTCCCCACTGTTTCTCCGTGTACCCCTTCACCAGCTTTTCGTAGATATCTCGCCCCACCAGCTTGAGTGCCTGCTCTTCCAGGTTCTTCGGTTCCAGCTCGGCATAGTCCGCTCGCTGACGGGCAAGCTCCGCCATGGCTTCTGCCGGGGTCCGGACTCCCCAGAGGCGGGAGAAGGTGTTCATGTTGAAAGGCAGGTTGTACAGCTCGTCTTTATAGATCGCAATGGGACTGTTCACAAAATGATTGAAAGAGACAAATCGGTTGACGAAGTCCCACACCTCCCGGTCGGAGGTGTGGAAGATATGGGCGCCGTACCGGTGGACGGGGATCCCTTCCACGATCTCCATATGAGCGTTCCCGGCCAGGTGTCCCCGCCGGTCGATCACCAGGCAGCGCTTCCCGGCCCGGACTGCTTCATGGGCAAAGGTCGCGCCGAACAGCCCCGCGCCGACGATGAGATAATCGTACGTCTTTTTCAAATCACTTTCCCTCTGACCGCTTTCGGATGACCCTGACGGCAAGGCAGACGATGAGCAGCCCCACCAGGGCGCCGAGGCAGTCGAACAGCCAGTCCGTGACCTTCCCCTCCCGGCCGGGCACCAGAAGCTGATGCAGCTCGTCGCTGGCTGCGTAAAGCGCGGTGAAGCAGCCGCCAAGGGGATAGGGGAATCGGACGCGATAGGCAATAAGCAGGCCCGTCGCCCACAGGCACAGGGCGGCGAATTCCGCCACATGGGCCGCTTTGCGCACGATGAATTGGAACCGCTGGTAAACCCGATAATCCCCCGCATTCTCCGGATGGCGGTTCTCATAGACTTCCAGGGGTTTGGCCAGCACGGCGTCGGAGGTTGCGGTGGATTGCTCCGCCGTTTTGGAGGACAGGGCAAAGATCACCGCCATATTCGCCAGCAGCAAAACCCATAGAAGTATTTTCAGCCATTTGGGGCAGGCCATACTGGCGTTGCCGCCCACATGGATCCTTTGTTTCATACTCGCACCTGCAGGACTAACCTATGTTCCTTCCTTTCAGACGGCTGCGGATGGCATCCGCCGTTTCCGTCAGCACCGGATCCTTCAAGGCCAGCAGCACAGCGTAAATAGTCCCGAAGAAGAGGACCGCACCCAGCAGGGCTTTCCCCAGCGCCGACAGGGGGGCCAGGCGAAGAAGGAACAGCTCGCCGGACGCGAGCAGCGTGACGGCGGCGATCCGCAGGACGGACTTTCTCTCTGCCAGGGGCACCCCCAGCCTCCGGACCACAAGCGCCTGCACCGCCAGTACGGCGGCCTCCGCGATCATGGTGCCCAGGGCCGCCCCGGCGGCACCCATAGGCGGGATCAGCAGAAGGTCGGCGCCCATATCCACCACTGCGCCCACGACGGTGGAAAGCATCACGGTACGTTCCCTGCCCATAGGAATTAAAAGCTGGTTCCCGGTGGTGTTGGAGCAGCCTACCAGGAAAACCGTGGGGATCAGCAGGCGCAGGCTCCACAGGGTGTCCGGAGAGACGCCGCCATAGAGGACGGTGAGGCAACTTTCCCCCATGAGCAGGAAATAGGCCATCAGGGGCAGGGTGACGAGAAAGACGAGGCTGCCGCTCCGCAGGATGCCCTGGCGGAACCGTTCCTCCTGCTTTGTACTCAAATAGTAGGAAAAGCGGGGCATCAGCACGCCGCACAGGCTGGCGATTACCATCACCAGCACCACCCGGATCTTAGCCGCCGCGTCGTACGCGCCGACGGCGGCGTCCCCCTTCAGGAAGCCCAGCAGCACCGAATCCAGTCCGGTGTAGACCGTGACGGCGGCAGATTCGAGGAAGAAAACCGAGGATGGTCGGAAGTGGCGCAGGGGCCGCAGCTTCTCCGCAGGTCCCATGAGACGCTTTCTGGCCCCCAGGAGATTCCAAAGATGCCCCAACGCGGCGGTTGCCGCGGTGATCAACGCATAAAGGCGGTAATCCTCCGGCCTGCGCACAAAGAGCAGGATCAGCGCCACGGCGGCCAGCTTTACTGCGAAGGAGCGGACCGTCAGGAAGGCATAGCGTTCCTCGGCGGAAAACAACCACTCCGTATCCAGGGCGTGGAACAGGAGCAGCCCTCCATGGATCAGGAACAATACCCGGTTCTCCCACAGCCGGGGAACGGCGACCACCGCCGCAAGGAGCAAAACCGCTGACACCAGGGTCATGAGGAATTGCAGGCAAAGGAGTTCCCTGGCGGTCTGCCGCAGAGCGGCGGGGTCGTCCCGCACCTTCGCGCACTCCCGGATCCCATAGCTGGAAACGCCCATGCTGGCCAGCAGCAGGAAGAAGCTGCCGACGGAGGCGGCGAACGCCGCCTTCCCCATCCCCGCTTCCTCGATCATCCGGAAAGCGAAGGGGTAGCTGATGGCTGCGCAGATCGTCCCCGACAGCTTCAGGAGGAAGTTCATGGCGAAGTTGATCGGAATAGATCGTTCTTTTCGTCGCGTCATTTTCTCAGCAATGCCCTTTTCAGCCGGTCATACAAGGGGATCGAGACGTGAAGGCCGTTCATGGCATACAGGATCCTGGCTTTGTTCTTCACTTCCGGCCAAAGGTCGGGCAGCGTGCTGCGGATATAGGCTTCCCAGCTTTTCGCCAGCTCCCGTCCTTTTTTTCGATCCTCCACATAGATAAGGAGCACCATAAAGCGATCCCCCAGGAGCCGCATGATCCGATACCGGGCATAGGGAAGGGCCTTGTTCCTCGGATTCCGTTTCTTTTCCGCCAGATACTCCCCGGCGATCCGGCGGATCACCCGCTCCTGATGATCCTGCATCCGGGCGCGGTTGCCGGGAGAAGAGCTCTGACCGGGATTCGCCACCATGTAGCGATAGATATCCAGCTCCAGATACAGGACGGAGCGGACATGCAGCATGGGGATCAGCATGAATTCCTCATCCACATAAAAGGTGTTGTCCTGCATGGCAAATCCTGTGTCCCGCAGGAGTCCGGTCCGGTAGGTGGTGCCGTGGATCATCGGATAAGTCTTGATCAGGATATCGAGATCCGTATAGACTTCCCCGTAGCGGGCGCCGCCGGTTTTGGCAAGGACCGGCGTCATATCTCCGGTCTGCATATCCACGATCTCGTAATCCGTCATGACCGCATCCGCTTCACAGGATCCCAGCGCTTCGGTCAGCTTGACCAAGTCCTCCGTGTTCACCCAGTCGTCCGCGTCCACGATGCGGAAGTACCTACCCTGCGCCAAGGCCAGGGCAGCGTTGATCGCCGAACCGTAGCCCCGGCTGTCCCTGTCCACGAGCCGGAAGACTTCCGGCCTTGCGGCGGCGAATCTTTCGATAATGGCCTTGGAGCCGTCCTCTGAGGCGTTGTTCAGGCAGATCACTTCTATGCGGCCCATGAGCCGCGGATCGTCATAGGTCGCCAGATTCTTTTCCAGGCACCATTCCATATTGAAAACGGGAACGGCGATCGTCAGAATACACATGGTGATTCCCCTTGAAAAAAGATACTTGCTGTTATTAGAGCGTATTCACACTACCGGGAATGAGCTGGTTTTGAGGTGGCTTTTCGTCAGGCGAGGCGCGTTTTCACCGCCATCCTCTGTGTTTTTCAAGGAAATGCACCGAAGTATGGCGGAAAGCAGGCCAAAATCCAGCCATTGAGCGGTAGTATGAACACGCTCTAGTGGTCTTTGGCTGATTTTTCCCCTATCAGTGCGCTGCGGATGATCCGACTGACGCTTTCTATGTCAAAACCCGCTTCTCTCACCTTCGCGGCATATCGCTCCCGGTCCTCCGGAGGTTCCAGTCCGGCGGCAGCTTTTGCCCAAGCTTCCGCGCCGCCGGTCAGCGGCACCCGGCGGGCAAGCTCCGTGACCAGTGCTTCTTCAGGCACATGCTCCGAGCATACCAGCGGCAGCCCCGCGCACTGGGCTTCCACCGCAGCGATGCCCAGGCCCTCAAACAGGCTGGGAAAGAGGAAAACATCCATGGCCCAATAGAGCTCCCAGGGTTTGCCCGTGACGCCGTAAAACAGAACATGATCCTGGATTTGCAGCTCTGCAGCCCGCCTCTCCAGATCTCGGCGCAGCTTTCCCTCTCCCACCAGTAAAAGGCAGGCATCCGGACGTAGGGGAAGAAGCTCTTTCAGGACGTTCAGCAGGAACAACTGGTTTTTCTGGCTGCTGAGGCGGCCGATATTCCCCAGCACAAAGCGATCCCTCAACCCCAATGCAGCGCGCAGATGATCCCGCACATCCGTTTGGAAACAAAACCGCCCGGTCTCGATCCCGTTGGGGATGAAGCGCACGGTCTGCTTTTCCCGGAGGCGCGGTGAAAAAAGGAACGCAGCCGCTTCGCCGGAACAGGCATAGTATTCCGTCCCCACACCGCTGTAGAAAGCGGCGGCGATCCGATGGATCAGCAACTTCATGGTGCGAAAGGGCTGGATGCGGATATCCGAGCTGTGGCTGTGGAGGATCCGTACAGGGACCCCCGCCCTTCGGGCCAGCAGCCCGTACCGCAGGCTCAGCGCCTGAAATGCGTTGATGTAGACCGTGTCGTAGCGGCATTCCGCCAGCAGGCGGCGGAACCGGTTCCAGTTACCGATCAACCGCCAGGGGCTTCCGGAGAGGGGGATGAAGCGGATGCCATGGGCTTCCAGGGCTGCGGTATACACGCTGTCCCGCTTTTCCGCCATGACCAGGTCGATCTCCATTTCCGACATTTCCTGCCGAAGCAGAACATTGGCCAGAAATGATTCGATCCCCCCAGACGCCCAGGTTTCGCAAAAAACACAGATCCTTCGTTTGTTCATGGTCCCCCGTTCTTTACTGCCGCCGCATCTTGATCATAAAAAGATTCGTTCCGGTCATACCTCTCCATTTTATCTTTTTGAGTATACCACAATTCCAGCGGAAAGCAAGATGGCGCATTTACGCAGTTCTTCCGGACAGACAGGCAGCGCACCCCCTGATAGGATGAACATCTTATCAGGGGGTGCATCACAATACTCGTTCGTTATTTATGCAAAGTGTCCCTTGTCGCCGATGACCTTGATGACCTCGTCCACATATTTTTCGCACACTTCGTCGCTTTCCGCTTCCACCATCACGCGGATCACCGGCTCCGTGCCGCTCTCGCGCACCAGGATGCGTCCCGTGTCGCCCAACTCGTCGGAGACCTTCTTCACCGCAGCCTGCACATCGGGGTCGTTCTGCGCATCGGGCTTGGACTTGACCCGCACGTTCTTCAGCACCTGGGGATAGAACACCACAGGGGCTGCCAGCTCGCTCATGGGCTTGCCCTTCGCCAGCATGACCTCCATCAGCTTCAAGCTCGTCACGATCCCGTCGCCAGTGGTCTCGTATTTCAGGAAGATGGTGTGGCCGCTCTGCTCGCCGCCGATGCGGTTGCCGGTCTGCACCATGTTCTCATAGACGTATTTGTCGCCCACCTTCGTCTTCTCGTACTCGATGCCCACCTTGTCCAGGGCCT
>JAEEGI010002978.1_pt1 | contig 40837 bp, 36 predicted proteins | sample 8958751 | NCBI WGS metagenome assembly JAEEGI01 (sample SAMN16246545, study PRJNA631951) | gut metagenome | biome: gut microbiome; feature: rumen; material: KS-attached | host: Bos | place: Iran: Karaj | collected 2018-10 | reverse complement strand
GGGCAATTACCACACCCGGGAAATATGGCTCTACCGTGATCAGCTGCGCGAAAACATGGCATTAAGGGCAGATAGATGGATACAAACCCGAACTATCAATTAATGTGATTGTTAATGTCAGTTGAATCTACACGATATGAACTATTACTATCCATTTGGTGAAATCGTACACCCTCTGGTCCAACAAGACAGGACACCTAAAAAGGTGTTTGTCCTTGGAGTCTATGCAAGTGCCGTTCATGCCCGTTGGAAGATTGGAAGCAAAACAATATGTCCAGCCATGGCTGTTGCCAGTGAACCGAGAATCTTTTGGGATGGTAATCCAGAAGAAGCTGCTGAGATTATCAGCAGAATACACCTTCCAGAAGGACTTGGAACACTTGAACCTGCAGGCAGTCACTTGAATGGGCCTTCGGCAAAGGTTTTGGATGAACATATCCTGGCACCACTGGGCTTCACACGAAAAGATGCCTGGCTTTGTGACTTATTGCCAGAAACAAGAATTAATGCCGGGCAGGCAAAGGTGATAAAGGAGAAATACGAGCCACTGATGAAAGAATATGGCTTGAATCCTGTGACTATTCCACCGCGTCCTACGATGTTCTGCGACCAGAAGCGCAGTGAGGAGATCCTATCAGAACTTGAAGAATCACAAGCCGGACTTCTTGTATTGCTTGGGGACATCCCCATTCAGCAGTTCCTGAACAGAGTGGCCAACGTTAATTATACGACCCTACAGGAATATGTTGACATCTATGGTTATGGGAACAGTTCCGATACAATCATCAATAATCGTAAAATATCTGTCCTTCCTCTTGCCCACCCCAGACAAATAGGTGCTTTGGGCGCCCATAGTGAAAAATGGAACAATGCCCACCATAAATGGGAAAATAAGGCATAATTGAATCTTACAGATAACAAAACGACTCTATTCCCACGTCCATCCCCATTGGGACGGAGGCGGAAATATGCGTCATAAAAAGAACCTAAAATCTTAAAAGTTAAATCTTGAATAGTTGAAGATGGATGCTGATGTTCTCGTTGTGTTCATGCAGTACGTTCTGGAGTTGGTGTACGTACAGCACCTTCTGATCATGGAACACAGGAACATCGTCCTTGATTACAATCTTATTATCGCTGCCCAGCTGGGGATGCGTAAACGCATTTGCTCCGGTTTTGTCCTTCACCCAGCCATTCTTTTCGAGCAGTAGTGTCGTAACGGGGATTGGCTCGATTCCACTTGGATAGAGCAAAATCTCGTCTGTGCTGATGTCACTACTGTCATCGTACAGTTTTGCTTCGGCAACAAGCATACCGTTCTTCTTATAAAGGGAAGTAATTCTGGCGATCTCGTCGTTATTCTTCACCCACGACCCTATTGCTAATTCCTTTGAGTCTATTATTACCTTATTCATAATTTTATTTATTGAATTAATGATTTATGTACGCACATACACGCGCGAAAAAAAGAGGGCTGACAGCTCTCGTTGTCTGTCAGTCCTCTCGTTGTGTTAAGCCGTTAGGCTTCGTTTGTCAGAATGTGATTGGGCCGTGGCCCATGCAACTGGTAGTACCCAGTGCCGTCAGGGCTGCTGTGAGGATGCTCACAATCACCTGAATGACGGTCTTCCAAGTTTCCTTTTTCATAGCATCAGATATTAAGGTGAATACTTGCTGAGTTCGAGGGGGAGGGCGATTTGGCTCCCCCTCTTATCTCAGCCATTGCCTAGTCCTGGTCCATGAAGTCCATCTCGTCAGTTTCGGAGTTGATCTCCAGAACTGTGCCCTTTGTAGGCATCTGGAACGAACCAGTGTAGGTTCCGTCGTTCTCGGTCAGCGTGATGCGAACGCCGTTGACCTTGACAATAGGCTCCAATTCGCTTGCTGACACGACGCTGACGTTTACGTTAGAGCCGGAGTGCACGTTGTCGTTGCTGTTGATTTCCTGCTCGCTGTCGTCCGTCACGGTCGAGGTTCCGTTGCCATACTTGTAGATCACCAGTCGGTAGTCACCCTCAGTGCCACTCTCCGAGCCGCTGTTGCCGCCAGTGTTGCCGCTTTGGCTACCACTGTTGCCTCCAGTGTTCGAGCCGCTACCACTGTTGCCGCCCTGGTTCTGCGAACCGCTGTTCTGTGAACCACCGTTGTCAGGCGTTACGGTGCCAGTGCCACCGCCGTTGGAGCCACCACCTTGGTTCTGTGAACCGCCGTTCTCCGTTGAGCCGTTACCCGTAGTGCCGTTGTCCTCGTCGCTCTTCACGAGGCTCTCCACGTTGATGAACTCGGCCTGCTTCAGGAACTCTCGCGAACTGATGTTCTGCTCCTGTTCCTGCTCGGGCAGGAAGCGGATGTGCAGACCCTTGATGTCCTTATTCACGCTGAACTTGTCCTTGGTCAGCGCTCCACCCTTCGCGCACTCGATGGTGGTGTAGAACGTGCCGAGACCTTCAATCTTCACCTTCTTCGAGTTGAGCAGCATCTCCAGCAGACAGCTGCGGAACTTCTCCAGCACGCCGTACACGACGTCGGGTGTGTAGATGCTTCCGTGCTCGCTGATGTGGTTTGCCAGCTTGCGGGTGTTCAGACTCTCCAGATTCTTCACGCGAGCGTAGAACTTGCCGTAGGCGGCAGTGTGCTCGTTCTTGTTCTGGTACACTTCATAAATAATCTTCGCCATAATCTTGTGTTTTTTGGTATTAGTATTATCCTGCTCGGCCAGCTACATCGGGTGGCCGAATCCCGCGTGTTTTTCAGATCTGATTGCGAGTGCAAAGTTACACAAAATATCAATGCAAAACAATAGTTCCCCCCAATTATTTTTGAGAAATTTGCCACGTTAACACTTGGCGAAACTGCTCCCGTTCGGCAGACACTAAGCAAGCTTAGTCTGCTCTCACTTACTCGCAGCTTTATATTATTAACATTTGCTCTTTATGAAGAAAGAATCCTTCTGGATTTATCAAAAATCTTTACTAATTCAGCGATGGTGTATCTAAGTGATGCTGAAAGATATAAAACCATATTTATAGCTCGATTTTGCCAATATCTTTCCGAGGCTGCGCGCTGGCGGCGAGAACAGTTCAATCCCGCTCGACGAATAGTTCAATCTATGAGATTGCACCGTTCCCGTTCCAAGCGACCAGTAAGCCTGTTATTTACCTCCCTAACCGGTCGACTGCCGTTTTCCCGTTTTCCCGTTTCGTCAACCGTTCTGCCGATACGAAAATTTTTACCATATTCTATATTACTATAATATATAATTATAATTATATATTATAGTAAAATTAGAACTCAAAAGATTTCATTCATTCACAACCACATCACGAAACGGGAAAACGGCACAACGGGAAAACGCATGTGTTTGCTATTGAAAGACCCATAATCGCAAAAACATGTGTCTTGTCATTGTGAACGCAGTGAGTTCACAATTCTCAATAGAATAGATTTTCCATGCAGTGAGTGGAAAATTGCGCGTTTTATTAAATAATGTGTAAAATTGCGTAGAAATGTTTATGTTTGGAAACTTTTTCGTATCTTTGCCCGATATTAGGTAAACTGTGCATATATGAAACGAATTTGGAATACGTTTTGCGAAGAAATCAGCAAGAACAAAGGCGTAAAGGAAATGACCTTCGAGAAAGAAATAGTGAAGGGCTTCCTGCAAGCACTGGGTTGGTCGCGCTATGACGGCAACCTTGAAGAACAGTATGGCTTGTATAGTCGTAAATGGATTCCTGATTTCGTGTTCTATCTGAACAATGACAAAAACGCCAAGGAGATTATTCTTGAGTTGAAGAAGCCTGACCACAAGCAACGCAAGGTGGATATCGAGCAGATTGAGGCCTACATGAAGTTGACGGATTGCCGCTTTGGGCTCTACTTTGGCGAGAAGTTAGAAGTGTTCTATTTGGAGGAAAAGGACGGCAAGCGTTCAGCTGCATCAGTCACCACAATTGACTGGACTATTGACAACGAAGCTGGTGCGAATCTCATAGAATTGCTGGATTTCAAGAACTATGACAGGAAAAAGCTGGAACAGTTTTGTTTGGACAATATCTATTTGAACACCTTCCTCCGCCATTGCAAACACCAAGGAGGCCAACAACAGCTTTATGATTGCATCATGGAGCGTTTTATATTACCAGAATCAATGGCTGGTAGTTTGCGCTCGCGCTTGAAGTTTACCATTGTAGATAACCCTGAAACTGAAGAAAAGCCGGCATCGCCCGCTGCTGTTATTCCCACTACTACACAAGTACGAAATGGCAAGGGGAATGTATGGCTGATTTGCTACGACAAGAAGTATTTTGATGTAGAAGGTTGCTTCAAGAAATACGGTCAGATTTATTGGCGGCATAAGGCAGGTGTGCAGAACGTGCAGAAAGGTGACATTGCCTATCTCTATTCCTCCAGCCCTGAAAGTGCGATTCGATTTAAGGTAGAGGTGGTTGAAAGCCAGATACCTTACTCGCCAGCTGTAGATGAAGGTGATGAGTTTGCAAAATCATCTTCCAATGACATCGACTATAGCGACAAGTTGTTCTTCCTTGTGCGCCCCATTGCAGACACAAACAGTCCTGCGCTGAAACATGAGGCGATGATGAAACAGAAACTGATGGGTAAACGTCCTTCAACTACGAAGCTCTCCAAGGAGGAATTCAAGTCTCTAAGGCAATACATCGAGCAGCATTTTGATGATGCAGCTCCAACAGAGAAACCAGTTGCTCCTGCACCTGCCCAAAAAGCAAAGCCTAAAAAGCAAGACAAGCCCAAGACAAAGGCAGACCGCCGCCCACCGTTCAAATTCTCGATGATTGGTTTGAAGCCTGGCGATGTGGTTTACTTTGAACATGGTGACATTCCTGTAACGGTGGTTTCTGAAAACACCGTTGCTTACGATAGTGAAATATATACCCTTTCCCGTTTCTGCAAGCACTTTATGCCAGACGAAGGCAGTGAGAACAGAGAGTATCAAGGCCCAGCCCATTTCCTTTATAACGGCAGGACTTTGGACGATATCAGAAAAGAGAAAGAAAAGAAATAATAGATAATTATGCCCGTTCTAAATTGGATAGGAAAAGATAGTGTGGTGACGTACCACTCGAAGGTTCCGTTTCGCACGCTGAGCCTGACGTATGGCTATACGGCAGAGCATAGGCGTGAGGAAGGGTTGTCGAGTGAAAGCGGCAACATGATAGTTTTTGGCGACAATCTGCTTAGTTTGAAAGCGTTGTTGCCACGACTGGAAGGACAAGTGAAATGCATATACAACGATCCTCCTTATAACACAGGAAAGCCTTGGACTTATTCAGATGATTGCAACGACCCACGTACTCGCGATTGGATAAACAAAGTAGTAGGCAAACAAGGGGAAGATTTGAGTCGTCACGACAAATGGCTCTGTATGATGTATCCACGTCTGGTATTGATGCGCAGGATGCTTCGCCCTGATGGTGTGATATTCATTTCGTGCGATGATAATGAGCAGGCCGCCCTTCGCCTGATGATGAATGAGATTTTTGGCGAGGACTGCTTTGTTAGCAATATTATCTGGCAGAAATCATATTCGCCTCGAAACGACAGTAAAGGGATACCAACGACAACAGATCATATTATCGCTTATAGTAAAAGGCCAGGTTGGAATCCGTTCAAACTCGAAAGGACGGAAGGAATGAACGCAAGATATGCTAATCCTGATAATGATAAGGATTATTGGCGTCCTGATAATGCATATGCTCCCAATGCGATTACTCACCAAGGAATGGTATATGCCATTCAAAATCCTTTCACAGGAAAAATGATTTATCCCATTGTATCAAACACGTGGCGTTATGAGCAAGATGACATGCTTGATATCATGAATGGTTGGTGTGAGTATGAATTGCGTGACTTGAACGATGCGGAAGAACGAGCAAGAATATGCGGTATAAGCTCTGATGAAGTGCGTCAGGGTGTGATGGGTATCGTACTTAAAGAAAGTCTTGAGGTTAGTAAGCAAAAAGCTCAAGCTGTATTAGAACGTGGTCAATGGCCCAAGTATTATTTTACAAGCCTGGGTAATCTTAGCAGAAAAACCTATCTTGGTGAGGTCGGTGGCAGAGTCACCACAAACTTGTGGCCATTCTCAGAAGTAGATAATACTGATGGCGCTAAGAAAGAACTTATAGAGATATTCGAGGGTGCTGTTCCATTTGATACGCCCAAGCCTACACGTCTGATTGACCGTATTCTTGAAATCGCTGTTGAACCTGGCGACATAGTTATGGATTGCTTCGCAGGTAGTGGCACTACAGCTCACTCTGTGCTGAAGGCAAATCTGAAAGATGGCGGCGATAGGAAGTTTGTGTTGTTAGAGGTAGATGCTGATATTGTAAAAACTACCCAAGAAAGAGTCCAACGCGCCATTAGTGGGTACGAATATACAGGAACAAAAACGGAACGCATTTATGAAAAGAAACTCAATGCCAACACGTTGAAACGCATAACAGATTATTACGAAGATGCTAAGCAAACTTACGAACAAGCCAAAGCGTCTGACAATTATACTGATGTACATCAGCCAACGGTGAAAGATAATAATCTGGTGGTAGAAGCAGAGAAGTATTACGATGGGCTTCGCGATGGTTTGGGAGGAGGTTTCGATTTCATGGAACTGGGTGCCCCAATCTTTAAGGATGGTACAAAGATGCTGAATGAAGATGTGGGCGAATCAGAACTACGTCGCTATGTATATTATACAGAAACACATCAACCATTGATGCAGACACGCTCAGAAGATTATCCCTATTGGCTCGACGATTATCAGGGCGTAGGCTATTACTTCTATTACGAAGCAGACCAGCCCACAACCTTGTCTAACGAAACACTATTAAATGTGGTGAAGGGGCGTATGGACGGTGGTCTGATTGTATATGCTGACCTCTGTGAATTCTCTGACGATGAATTAGAACAAATGGGTATCACATTCCGTCAGATACCAAGAGATATTCGTAGATTCTAAAAACAACGAAAGATGAAGCTAAAGACCTATCAGAAAGAAGTGCTGGCAGACCTGAAGAATTATCTGGAGCATTTGCGCAAGTCGAATGATTTGCGAGAGGCTTTCCGTCAGCACTGGCTCGACAGGAGCATAGATCCACATACGAAGAACAACGACCTGTTGCATGCTTACAACAATTCGTTAGCACCAGGCATCCCCAACGTAACGCTGAAAGTACCTACGGCTGGTGGTAAGACTTATATCGCGGCCAACGCTCTGCCTCTCATATTCGACTACCTGCCCCAAGAACAGCCTCGTGTAGTTGCGTGGTTCGTACCTAGCGACTCTATACGCGAACAGACATTACGTAATCTGCAAACACCAGGCCATCCATATTATGAAGCGCTTCAAAGTTATTGTGGCAACTTGGTGGTTGAGGGTAAGGAAGAAGCACTAATGGGAACGGGTCTAAGTCCAACAGCTGTTAATGACCAGTTGACAGTCTTAGTGCTGTCTGCTCAAAGCTTTGCCACAAAAGAACGAGACGATTTGCTTTCTTGGCGACAAAATGCATTCTTTGCACAATGGGATGGACACTACCACTATAGTACAGAACAGCGTATAGAAGGGGCTGATGAACTGAGTCTTATTCAATGGTTGGCTTGGCAACGTCCTGTTTGCGTGGTAGACGAAAGCCATAACTTTGGATCAGATATGCGAACAGAAATGCTTCGTTTGTTGAATCCGTCGTTCATACTAAACCTGACAGCTACTCCTAAACCAGATGCCAACATTGTAAGCTTTGTGGATGCAGGAAAGTTGAAAAAAGAATCGATGGTGAAACTGCCTGTAGTTCTTTACAATATGGAAAGCGTAGATGATGTGATAGCCAATGCCATCCTTTGGCAGAAAACGCTGGAACGTCATGCTATACAGGCACAAAGACAGAATAATGGCCATTATATCCGTCCAATAGTGTTATTACAAGTGGAGCCGCGAACTGGCCAGGAGAATGCCAACTATGAGCTTGTAATGCAGACCTTATTAGACAATAATATACCCAGGGAACAAATCAAGTATAAATTGGCTGAGCCATTGAACGAACTTAAGAATATTGATCTGTTGGCTTCAGATTGTCCTGTACGTTATATCATCACTGTTAATGCGCTGAAAGAAGGTTGGGATTGCCCATTTGCCTACATCCTTGCAGCCTTGTCAAATCGAACATCCCCCATCGATGTTGAGCAAGTGTTGGGAAGAATCCTAAGACAGCCTAATGCACGTCGAAGTAGTGACCCATTGCTGAATGAAAGTTATGTGCTTACATCAAAACAGGACTTTCATGATGCTGCAGAAGCTGTCATCCGTTCTCTACAGAAATCTGGCTTCAGCCGCCGTGACTATAGATTGGCTAAAACAGAGCCGCCTAAAGTTAAGACAGAAGACCCTAAGCCAGATCCATCTGTACAAGAACCTTCTTTCTTTGGAAACGTTGGGGAAGCGTTAAACACCACATCTGAGGGTGTTGCAGCACGACTTGCTGCTGCATCTGTTGCAGATGGTACTTTCGAGGAGATTGCTATCCAGCAAGGAGAGCAATATAATGAGGAAACAAACCAGCAGACAGGGAACAACGATTTAAAGTCTATGATTAATACCTATCCCATGCGCCAAGATGTGAGTGAAGTTGCAAAGGCCATTCGCATCCCATTGTTCTCTATTGAGAATAAGAATATCAATGACTTGATGCCAGAGCCTCATATTCTGCTGACGGAAGAGAAGTTGAACAAGGGCTTCAATCTGTTAGAGCAAGACACAAAGGTATCACTGACTGATTCACAGTCTGGTGTTGTCAGCATTGACCTGAAAGACGGTGGCGACGGTCAGTTCACACCAAAACGTACTACTGTAAACGAGTCTGTACTAAACAGTCTTCGCCAAACATTTGCGTCTTTTTCTCCAGAAATGAAACGGTCACAACTGACGGAAATCATTGTTAACAAACTGCACTATAACAGCATTCAGCGTAATGACCTTGTAGAGTATGTAAAACGTGCTTTAGCGAAATATAATGGTGAACAGCTTTCTGACTTCTACCTTACAGCCAAGAAGACGGCAGAAGTGTTCACGGAGAAGATTGACGACTTGTTAGAAATCTACAGACTGGAGCAGTTGAAGAGATGGCTTCATGCCCGCTATGTGCAAATGAATTGCTATTGGGAATTTCCCTTAGAGCAAAATGTGGCATCAGTATGGGATAGTCTTGATAAAAGTCTGTATATAGCCGAGGAACATGCCAGCACTTTTGAAGAGGGTATCATGGCGAGAATTGCGGCAGAAGATAACGTACTGTTCTGGCATCGTAATACCCAAAACAAGCGTAGCACCTTTACTATTAATGGCTTTAAACGACATCAACCAGACTTCATTGTAGTGTTGAAGAGTGGCGATGTACTGTTGATTGAAACTAAGGGTAAGCCATACATGAACGAAGACAGCAAACGTAAGGCAGAACTTGGTAGAATATGGGAAGAGTATGCCAATAGGAATGGAGGAAAGTTCCATTATTACATGGTATATCAGGCAGAGTATGGTGCTGATAATGCTGTGAGTGTAGCTGAACTCATTGAACAAATCCGTCTTTTTAAATAAGCTCATATGATTATTGCCAAGGCTCTTTATTACATGACCTCAGAGAAAGCATCAAAGCTGAATTGGAAGCGTATGACCCACGATTTCAATGAGGCTTCTATTGATGCTTTCATTGATATGCAGAACAACAGACAGGATAAGTTGTCAGTCTGCGACATGATACTAAGCGCCTTGAAGAACGACACCCAAAAGCACATCCATGAGGCTGAGATTGAGAGTAAATTGCTGCTGATTCGCAAGATGATAGAGAATGGTGTCTATTCGCCTTACAGAGAAATAGAACGCCTGACAAAAGAGAATGATGTTAAGGACAAGCAGATAACGGAGTTAATGACTCAGTTGGAGGCGGCTAAAGACAATGGCGATGAACTAAAGGAGGAAGAACTGCTGACAAAGATTGTGCAGCAATCCATCCGTTTAGGTGTTGAAGTTACTACTCATGTTGATCATGTGCTGAGAAAGGTTTATTGGGGTACAAACAAGTTCCCCAAACACTTTGAATGGCTGGATGAATACATCGCCCATCCAGAATCGCAGAGTTCCATTTTTGAGGCTATACAAGCACAAACTGAGGCATTGAAGGAAATAGCAAAGATGCCTAAGCAACAGTTCACTGTCTATCCTCAGGCTGGAAGTACGGCGAATTTGGGCTGCCAGATGCAGAGTCCTGAATTTAAGGTGATACCACCATCGAAGGAACAACAGCCGGCATTGGAGAGCAATAAAGAGGGTGACGAGGACGTTTAATAAATAAGGAAGATATGGAAGAAAAGAATAAAGATATAGTGATTGACGGCCAGCAGGAAACCTTGCTGTTCCAAGATGTCTGTTCTATCATAGAACATGGGCGTCAGCAGGCTTATGGTAGTGTAAGTCATATTGCCATTGCCACATATTGGAAAGTTGGCAAACGCATAGTAGAAGAAGAACAGAATGGAGAGAAGCGAGCTGCTTATGGTATTGGGCTTATGAAGAATCTCTCAGAGAGTTTAGTCCCTGTTTATGGTAGAAACTATAGCAAACGAAACCTTGATTATTACAAGAAGTTCTATCTACTTTTTCCTGAGCCAGAAAAAGTGAACACGTGTGTTCACAATCTTGAATGGTCTCATATTCGTCGTGTTCTGTCGGTAACAAGTCCAGAAGCTAGATGGTGGTATTTAGAGAATGCCTCAAAAGGTATGTGGAGCGTACGAGAACTTGATAGAAACATCTCGTCGCAATATTTCGAGCGTCGCTTGGCTGCTCAACTTCCTGCCAATGCAGAAGACCTTCCTACATTGTCGGATAAAGATCCGCTGGAGTACATCAAGAATCCAGTGGTGGCTGAGTTTATGGGATTTCGTCGTGATTCTATCTATTCAGAATCAGAATTGGAACAAGCCCTAATTGATAATCTTGAAAAATTTATTCTGGAATTAGGACGTGGTTTTGCTTTCGTAGAACGCCAACAGCATATTGTGACCCAGACTTCAGACTTCTACATAGACCTGGTATTTTACAATTTCAAGATGAAACGTTTCGTCATCTTCGAGTTGAAGACTCATCGCCTTACTCATCAAGATATTGGTCAACTGGATATGTATGTCCGTATGTATGATGACCTTGTAAAAGGTGAAGATGATCAGCCCACCATCGGTGTCTTACTTTGTACAGATACTGACAATACAATTGCACGTTATTCCGTATTGAATGATAGTGACCAACTCTTTGCAGCCAAATACATGACGTATATGCCTACTGAAGAGGAATTGCGCCGTGAGATTGAGCAGCAGAAGGAATTCTACCGTTTGCAACATAAGGAGGATAAAGACGATGGACGATAAGGATAATAAACAGCAGCAGGCACCCATAAACGTGTGGGGTGTTGCTAATATCGGCTGTACGATAGAGAATCCCACGTACCAGACGCTGGTAGTACCACCTGAAGAGCAAAAGGCTCAGGAGGCTGAGATCGTTGAAGAAGAGAAGAAGTCCAAGGCTACTGGTGGCGGTAGGCCCAAGAAGTCGGGCACCAGAATCAGCAAGGCCTTTATATATAATAATAAGGTTGATGGCAGTGTGCGTCTGCGGATGCTCTGTCAGGGCCTGGTGGCTTTGGGATGGCTTGCCGCTGAGACGGATGTGCAGGTGTTTGTTGACTTGTTCAGTGGCGGCGAGACACGACAGCGGCTGATATGGAAAGGCGATGCCAACACACTGGCAGCACTATTCAAGAGGCTGGTGAATGAACGGGGATTGGTGATGCTGCCTGACAAGCACTCGCTATGGGTGATGGTGAGCGGCCACTTCTGGGATAAAAAGCGGGGTCAGGAGTTTGAATCGGACAAACTAAGGAACACGCATGCGCCTAAAGAGAACGACCAGACGATTGCCTATCTGGTGAGTATTCTCGACCCCGAAGTGTCGATGGATGAGGTAAGGGAGATGATACAGAATCAGCGTTAATTCAGCTCGAAATCAGCGGTTGCTGAAAAACTGAAAATTATTTTTAGAAATATTTGCGGCTCCGCAAACGGCTAATAGTCAGGCTGTTTGCGGATTTTTTATTTGTTGGCTAAAAGGGCAGAGTCAGCGTTAATATGGGTTTTCGCTGACTCGCGATGCAGTGTTATTATAAAAACGTTTCCCGACGAACGGGGACGCAAATAATAACAAATTAATAATGATTCGTATGACAACAGAAATTGAAATTAGTAAAACGTTGGAGTATTTGGCTCCTTGGATTGAGAAGACTGACGGTGAGGAATCTATTGGCTCTTGGGAAACCACATTGGCTACCAAGATGATGGTGAAGCTGTTGGAACTCTGGATGACTCAGGATAGCAGAGAGCGTGTAGAGAAGATGCTCGAATACTATCACCCTCTGGATCGTGGTGCTATGGCGTATGCTCTGGTGGTTTATGTGATGACCGGCACGAAGATGACCTTCAAAAGTGCTATGGCAAACCAACACTACAAGACTATCTGCAAGATGTTGAAGGAGGATATGCCGCAGCTGATGTTTGCAAATCACATTAAGTATATGATGCGCAAATATGGTAAAGGTAAAAAGGTAAAAGAGTAAAAAGGTAAAGAGGACATAACCGAGTCGGAGGATGAGCGAGGAAATGTGTACGTACGAATTGAGCTCAAACTAAAACCCCGCAATTCCGATGCTCATTAATTCGATAAGATTATGCGAGAAATTAGAATTTTCAATCATGAGATGTTCGGAGATATCCGCATCATGACAGATGAGAAGGGCGAAACCTTCTTTGTAGGTAACGACGTGGCGAAGGCCCTGGGCTACAGCGATGCCCGCAAGGCAATTCGCGTTCACGTAGACTCTGACGACAGAGGGGTGGATGAAATGGCTACCCCTGGTGGAATACAAAAGGTGGTGACGATCAACGAGAGTGGTCTGTATGCCTTGGTGCTCTCGTCGAAGCTGCCGCAGGCAAAGGTGTTCAAGCACTGGGTGACCTCAGAGGTGCTGCCTCAGATTCGTAAGACGGGCGGCTATATCCCCACAAGGGATGCCAAGGGTCGCAAGCTGTCGGACACGGAGATCATGGCACTGGCGCTGCAAATCCAGCAGAAGACCATCGAGATGCAGGAACTGCAGATTGAGGACATGGCTCCCAAGGCTGAGTACTGCGACGAGGTACTGGAGAGCGTGAGTTGCTTCACGACCACACAGATAGCCAAGGAACTGAACATGACCGTTCACGACCTGACACGACTGCTGCAGGAACGCAAGGTGATGTACAAACAGTCTGGGCAGTATCTGCTTTATGCAGACTTCGCCCGCAAGGGTTATGCCAAGAACCGCACGCACTCTTACTATGATGCTGAGGGCGAGATGCACACCCGAACCTATCTGGTATGGACGGAACGTGGCCGCAAGATGATTCACCGCATGTGTAAGACTGAGGAGATTATGATTCCGTTTCTGCTGAGTGTTGAAATTAACGAAGAGGAGGATTAACGATGAGTGAAGTTTATGTAGAAACACCGCGCACGAAGCCGGTGAAGGCCTTCAAGGCCAGAGTGAAGGTGTACGACAACGACGTCGTGGTAGTGAACCCGCAGGAGCCTCGCGAGAGCAATCGGAAGATGATCAAGCAGAAGGGCAAGTCGAGTTTCTACAAGAGCGAGGGCGAGAAGGAGTCGAGCTACAGCATCCACATCAACGTGCCTGCCGACTGTCCTGACCCCGTAGCCGTGATGCAGGAACAGTTCAACGAGCTGGTGAAGGGTGAACTGAAGAGCGAGCCGAAACTGCAGGTGAAGGGCAAGTTGCTCTATGATGACAAGACGTTGCAGGTGTATCTGAACAAGACGCAGAAGACGGTGATCATCAAGACCACGCTGGGCTGCGGGCCTACGATAGAGCGCGAGTTGTTGTGTCTGCAAGGCTCAATGGCACGTATCATCGCCCAGTACTACTCAGACATCATCAAGGTGTTTAATTCTAAGGAGTCAAGGAGTCAGGGAGTCAAGGAGTCCAAGACTTTGACTGACGAGGAGATTATTGACAGAGTATAGAACCAAATCATGATTGAATTATGAAGAATAAGATTATAGTTTACGGTAAGTGTTCGGGCGTTGCCACCACCGCAACGTTTCTTGGAAACCAGTGGTGGGTAACCTCTAAGGATGAGAAGCTGGAGCCTCTGTATGAGGACTCTCCCTACGACAAGAGCGACTATCGCTACCTGTGCGAGAAGGATGAACTGATACAGGTTCGTGACCTTGCAGGCATGATGGGTTGTGCCTTGGAGTGTGGCGAGACTGACATCAAGGAGGTGTTGAAGAGTCGTTTCAAGGACATCAATGCTCTGGGTGTGAAGTTCCAGGCTGTGCCTCAGGTGCTGAACTTGAAGATTCGAGTGTTTGCCAATAAGGGAACACAACGTCAGGGCAAGTACTCTGTATGGTGCGACGATGCAGATAGCACATGGATGCGCCTCTTCGATCTCGACAGTTTTGACGACGCCAAGACGGCTCTGCATTGGGCTCGTGTGTATATGGACTTCTTCATGAAGCACGGCGTGTGCGTAAAGGCTACGCTGGAGTGCTCGGAGGATGTACTGGAGATGCTTGCTGGAGAGACCAACGGCATGAAGATAGAAATTGAGAACCTTTAATATTCGACAGACTATGGAAGCATTAGTATTAATCAAGGAGGTAGGCGCATACTCTGAGCGCCAGTACCAGCGACAGGATGGTACAACGGAGTATTTCAAGAGTCGTGGCGTAGTGCTGAAGCACGGTGGCGACGAGGTGTATGGTGAACTGATTGGCGAGTATGCCTCTAAGCAGCGCGACACGCAGTTCTTCGAGAACCAGCCTTACGTGGCCAAGGGCTTCTGGAAGCATCGCACATGGCAGGATCAGAACGGCCAGACGCGACACGAGAATGCTCTTTATATTACTGATTTGCAGAGTCTTTAACCACGAATTACACGAATTGGTATGAAAGGATTCTGTTATCAAGAAAACACTCATTTCTCTCAGGCTGTCCAGTGCAGCCGAGAGAAATTCTGGGAAAGCGTGAGGAATACGTCGAACCAGTGGAAGATTGACAGCCGAAGGGAGATTCTGGAGGCTGTGGAGCGACACGATTCTGAGACTATCGACAAGTGGTTGAAGAATGAGGACTATGGGAAATTTATCGCAAAAAAACGTGGACTAAAGAAGGCTGCGATTAAGCGAGAGCAGAGTGGAGCTCGCTCCAACTCAGCCGAGCGTGAGCAGGCTCGACCGAAGGTCAAGTTGGCAGCGCGCCAAAAGTTCTTTGAGAAAAGCGATGAAGAGCGTCTGCTGGCCTTTGCTCAGGAGTTGAAGGATAATCTCACGGCGTTCATTTTTTCTTGCTACGAGTTTGACGAAACGCCTACGGCTAATGGCAATCCCTTCCGTCATCGCAGACTGGCAGACTGCCATCTGAATGGCTTGGTGATGCTTGACATTGACCATGTGGAGAATCCGCTGGAGGTCTGGGAAAAGCTAAAGCTTGATGCAGAACTGATGGCCATCACGAAACTGGTACATATCACCAGTTCGAAGCGTGGTGTACGCATCGTATTTGCCGGTACTAAGCAGGTGGGCAATCTCGCAGACAATCAGATCATGTTTGCTGAGGCTCTTGGCTACAAGGCTGACAGCAGCTGTATTGATGCCACACGCAACTCTTTTACTCCCAAGGAGGAAGATATCTTATTCATTGACGAAACCATTTTTGATTATTATGACGAAGAATTTGACAGGGAGTACACTCCCCAGTATCGAGAGAAGAAAACTCAGCCGTTGTATCATGAATTTCCTGCTAATGGAAGTGCTGGTGATTCTGATTGTGTTAAGATTGCTACTGTGGCCAGCACGCATGTTGAACAAGGGAATCAAAATGGCGGCAAAGTGGGCGCTGAGTCAGTATCGTTAAAGTGGCGCGAGTATGATGTACAGTCTATTATTGATGCTCGCTACAGTGAGAAGTTGCCATGTGCAGCCGACAGCAACCGTCACAACGAATCGCTCAAACTCGCCTCAGATTTGCTTGTGCTGTTCGATGGCGATAAGCAGAAGACCCTGCAGGTGCTCAAGGCGCAGAAGTGGGTTCAGGAAATCATCGATGAGCGTGATGAGAACGTGGAACAAACAGTGGCCTCAGCTGCTCAGCGCTTGGCTGACAGGGAGAAGAAATACCTCTCTCAGCAACCGAGTAAGGCCATGCAGGAGGCTATCAAGGAGGCGTGCGGCAGGTCGTGGCAGGAAATCACGCAAGGCTCGCAAGCGTCGGCGGCGGTGACGGAAAGCGACATCGAGCGTTGGCTTTGGGAGTGGGGCGCACAGATAGAAGGTTTGTATGAGGATTTTCCGCTGCTGCGTGATATTTGCAAGGGACTGAAGAAGAATCAGTTTACGGCGGCTGTGTTCGTGGCTGGAGGACTCTTGATGACGCTGATGACAAGGTGTACGTATCGCTTCTATCATCGTCCTGAGGAATTGCGCAGGCTGAATAATTCGACGCTGATAATCGGCGACCCTGCCAGTGGTAAGAGTTTTGCTACTCGACTATTCAAGCTCCTGGCGGCTCCTATGGTAGCAGCGGATAAGGCTGGTATTGCAGCCATCAACCGCTACAAGGAGGAGATGAAAACCAAGGGTGCCAACAAGGAGAAGCCGCAGAAGCCAAAGGCACTCTTCCGTGTGCATCCGGCTCGTACATCGAATGCTCAGTTTATTCAGGACATGGTGAATGCCGTGGAGGTGGTGGATGGCGAAGAGATGCAGTTGCACATGCTCACGTTCGACACCGAGTTGGATAACACATTGACCGTTCAGAAAGGTGGCTCGTGGATAGACAAGCAGAGTCTGGAATTAAAGGCCTTCCACAATGAAGAGGATGGTCAGGCGTACTCGAATCTGGATAGTGTGGTGCAGAACTTTTTCGTGACGTGGAACTACATCTATACAGGTACGCCCATTGCGTTGAAGAAGAAAGTGAATGAGCAGAACTTTGGTTCTGGACTCGCTACGCGACTCACTTGTATTCCCTTGCCCAGCACCAACTTTGAGATGATGGAGCGCGAGAAAACGGTGGATTTCGAGAGCGATGGTCGCCTGAAGGAGTGGGCTTTCAAGTTGGATCGTGTGAAGGGTCTGCTGAGTCTCGATAAGATTGTAGATGAGCTCTACGACTGGACGGCTCGTCGCATGGCTGACGCCAAGGAGAACAACTCCAAGGCCGACGAGATGCTCCTGAAACGTTGTGCCTATCATGGGCTGAACTTCGCGGCACCGTTTATCGTAATGCGCCATTGGGCTTGCATCCATCAGGAGGGCAACTACTGGTGTGGCGAGTTCGAGACAGATGATGTGGACTGGCGTCTCACGGAATTGCTGGTGAACATCCAGTACGCCTGTCAGCGTCACTATTTTGGGGCTATGGCCGAGAAGTACTTTGATGACCAGAAGCGCGACGTGTCGGCTAACGCCCGTCGTAAGCAGAAAACCATCGAGGCCTTCAACCGTCTGCCTGAAGAGTTCACAGCCGAGGATATCATGCGCTGCTTTGGACTGGAAGGTGAGTCATCGGCACGAGGTCGCGCCCGCACATTGCTGGCAGACCATCTGGCCGTGAAGACTGGAGAATTCAAGGACAACGGCAAGGTGAAAGCTCTGTATCGCAAGACGGGAACAGTCATGCTATAACGGCAAAGTTCAGGGGGTGGCCATTTTGGCTCCCCCTTTTGAACTGCCGTTTTCCCGTTTTGCCGTTTTCCCGTTTCGTTATGTAGTTTAGTAATCATAAGAAAGAGTATGCAAGAAGTAACAATCAATAAGGCTGCACGCCTCTCCGAGCATTTTACGCTCGCTGAAATGTGCAAGACGAGTGCAAGGACTCCTGACGGAAACATTCCTTCGTACGTACATATCGAGAATTTGAAGCGCCTCTGCGGCTGGTTGGAGATGCTTCGCAGTGAGTGGAACAAGCGTTATGGCGAGGGTGATGACCCTATAGTCATCAACTCTGGCTATCGCTCTGAGGCCGTGAACAAGGCCGTAGGCGGTGTGAAGGGCTCGAACCATCTGACAGGCTGCGCTGCCGACATCCGCGTGGCAGGCATCGAGCAACTGGTGCGCTACGCCACCATCCTGCTCGACATCTCAGACGAGTCCTGTGAGGACTTCGACGAACTCCTGTTAGAGCGTTCGCCTCGCGGCGGCTACTGGCTCCACTTCGCAGTCAGGCCATCAGGCAATCGCAGGAAAGTTCGTCTGATTCAGACGTAAAAGCGTCCTCTTATAGATGTCGCCGATGTACCCCCACAAAGGTATGTCGGCGGCATTTTTATGTCAAGCAAATGTCTTGAATGTCAGACATATATGTTTTGGTAGCGACAATGATGTCGGTATCAAATTTCTCACCAAAGTGCAATTCAAAGTGCAATCCATAGTGCAAAATTTGCACTTTGGGGATAGATTGTTACGTTATTCTTATTTATTATTCGTATCTTTGCACGCGATTTGCGTGCGATACTGCTCACGCTCAGCAATTGATGCGAGCATCATTGCCTTCGCTTAATCGCAGCATTGCACTCGTTTTTGAAATAAAAGATTGTATGATGGATAAGAAACAAGACCCATATAAAGTACAGTTGGCTGATATTGCCAATGAGATTGGTGGTAACATGGCCATCAAATATTATACTCTGGACTTTACGCTCACGAAGGAGCAACTCCAGGATATGAAGAAGAATGGTCTCAAAACGGATGTGATGAGTTGCATATTTGCGGCACTGATCATGAACGGCATGAATGAGACCGAAGTGAAAGACTATATAGAAAAGGCCCACAATGCAGGGGTTGCTCCCAGCGTGACATTCGAGGCTCCAGACGATGGGGCGCTCAATGTAACGTCGCCTGAAGAGAACCCAGAACTGAACAAACTCGTTAAAGCCATGGGAATTTAGTCTATGAAGCAGATTCCCTTAGTTCGAAAGAATAATATGCTCCAGCTTTGGGGCAGGATAAATGGTTCGGTTAATATTCAGTTCATACTGGATACAGGCTGTTCAAGCACTTTGCTTTCGAAGGAGGTGGGTGATATCCTCTTCCTGAAAGGCAATCTTGTGAAGTCGGATGTGAAAGGAACCAGTCCAAGTTCCTATGGCGGCGTATATACTGCACAGCAAAGAGAAATCACCATCAGGAACCTGACGCTCGGAAAAGTCAAGCTGAAGAATGTGGGTGCTTCCATCTGTGACCGATATGGCGGGCCGTGTCTGCTCGGTATGTCTGCCTTAGACAAGCTGGATGGCTATTCGATTACGAAAGACAAGCTGATAATCGATGATGGTAAGCCGGAAACGACAGTCACGACGGGCAGGGTGAAAGACCGCAAGCCCTACAAGACGCGGTTTAAGGGCTGCATCAAGCGACTCCGGAAGATTCGTGAAGAGAGCGGCGTGGAGGATTTTAAGTTTGACTATGCAAAGCATGTCCTGACGCTCTACCATCTGATACAATCGTGCTATCCGCTGCTGCTCGACAAGAAATGTGCGATGGTCAGTGAGATATTGGAGGAACTGCAGGCGCTCATCAAGGGGAATCTTGAAGACGACGAGAAGAATACAAGTCAGAAGGGGGCTTTCATCACGGCCTACTTTAACTTCTATCTGGCTTCGGCCTATTACGGACAGGAACGGTTTGAAGAGGCGCTGACCTACTATGACAAGGCCGGGAAATTCTTTCTTCAAGGCAGTTCGATACTGAACGAAATCAATGAGATCTCCCGTAGGATTCGTGAAAAGCTCGAAGAAAGGGATAAGGACAAGCCGAAGGTGTTTGCCCCTGCCAAGACTACCACGTTCGAGGAGGATGTGCAGGCTTATAATCTCCAGCAGATTGAATTCGAGGATCATTATTATGGGAATGGGGAGACGAAATCAGCGTATGTCGGCTTTCAGAGTTTCGATGATGCCTATAAGTTCTGCCGCATGAACCACAAGCGGTTGGAAGTGCTGAGCAAGGAAAATGGGAAATGGCAGAGGACGGGCAATATCCCTACGGAGAACCTTTACTACAGCAACCTGAAAATGGAGGAAGGGTTTGAAAGCTATCTTTTCGAGTCGTCTATAGATACGGACTTGGAAAAACTAACTGAGCAGTTGGGAGATGACCAGGAAAGAATAGCGCAAATCAAGGAGAATGCAGAAAAGGCGAAGGAAATCTTAAAGTCAGAAAAAAGCTCATATAGGTATTATCCTGCTGTGGTTCTTCATGAAGCAGATCTTGCCTTTGATGCATTCATAAAGCCAGGAGGGAGCATATCCTGGCATAGTCAGGAACTCGTGCTTGCCGCACTGGATATTGAAGAATCGGTTACAAAAAGGCTTGAAGACGATGTCCTGGCTGGCAGAATCATACCATGCGCTTTCGGTCAGATGCCAGAGGACTATACTTACTTGGCTGACAAGAACAGGGAGCTGAAACCATTCTGCGAGGATGACTATGCCGCAAAGAATGACCCAGAGAACAGCCGTTGTTTGGGACGTTTCATTGTATACGATGATGAAAACTACGTAGGATATGGATGGCGTTCGACTTACGACGACAAGTATTGGCGTTGGGAAGGTGTAGAGCACAGTAATATCAGCGGCTTTCCAAACTCTGGCGATGACACTTCATTAGTAAACGATCATCGTATTTGCTATTGGCAATTAGTTCTTAGCCGCAAGGAGGATGAAAATGGTTTCATTCATCCAGAAGCATTCTGAATACGATAATACTTAATAAGATAATAATAAAACACCTCAATATGACAATACGTCAATATTGAGGTGTTTTTTGTTTCTTTTTCCATATTTCCATATTGACATATTAGTATCTTTATATCAATAAGGCTATAAAACAATATTGATTTATATCAAATATTATTGATTATTTGTTAATATATATAGAATTATTTGCGCATATTCTATAATATTAATACCTTTGCATATAGATTTGAATATATAATTCAATACTATAATACATATTTATATATAGAGATATGGAAACAAAAATTATTTCTGTAGCCAACCATAAAGGTGGCGTAGGTAAGACAACGACAGTTGCGAGTGTGGGGAGTATATTGGCATCGCAGGGACATCGGGTGCTGATGATAGACATGGATGCTCAGGCTAACCTGACAAGCAGCCTGTTAAACGGGGAGCCGGAATCTACGGTGTATTCGGCTTTGACGGGAAATGAGGGGCTGCCGATTGTGTCGCTGAGTGAAAACCTGTTCTTGGTGCCTGCATCGCTACAGCTGTCGATGGCAGAGCTGGAACTGGCATCGGCAATGGCCAGGGAGCGGATATTAGCGGAGCTGTTGGAGCCGGTGAAGGGAGAATTTGAATACGTATTGATAGACTGTCCGCCGTCGCTCGGACTGCTGACGCTGAACGCGCTGACGGCATCGACGGACATCATCATCCCACTGGTGGCCGAGGTGCTGCCGTTCAAGGGTCTGGCCATGATGAACAACTTCATCCGCATGGTTCAGAAGAAACTGAACGGAAGCGCACACGTGACGGGTATCGTGATCACCCGATGGGAGAATACGAAGCTGGGGCGCGGCGTAGAGCGACAACTGAGAGATTCGCTTGGCGATATAGTGTTCCAGACGAAGATTCGCAAGAATGTGAGTCTGGCCGAAGCACCGTATGAGGTGACAGACATTGTGACGTATGCGCCGAAGAGCAACGGGGCGGCAGACTATCTGGACTTCACAAGTGAGTTGCTGGATGAGAAGCTGAAGTAGGACTGAATAATCTGACGAATTATGAACAAGAAAGAGTTTGATATGAGCCAGCTTGTGAACGGGCTGACAGGTGAGCAGGAATCGGAGTCGCAGACGGAGCGCAGGGCGCAGGCGGTGAAGCGTAAGAAGCCGATGGAGCATGTGTGTACGCTGGTGTCGGTGGAGCAGATGGCGAAGGTGAGGACGATTGCCGAACGTGAGGGAATCGCGCTGAAGGACATCTTCGCCGTGGGGCTGGGCATGGCCATCAGCAGCTATGAGGCGAAGAACGGTGAGATTCGTGTGAAGAAGGCCAAGCGGGGCAATGCCAGCGAGGTGTTCGGCGTGGAGGACGAGGCATGAGCAAGCGGGAACTGATAGACATCCGGACTCCGAACAAGGACGTGGTGGCTTCGTTCATCTACAGCTGGGCGAGGCAGAAGGACATGTCAATTCTGGAACAGAGGGTGGTGCTGAGAATCATCGAGCGGGCTTCGATGAAGTTGAAGGGCGTGAAGATTCGCGACTACATGTGTCAGCTGGACCTGGGACTGAAGAACGTGACGCTGACGATGCCTGCCTCGGCGGTGCTTTTCAACACGAAGATGAAGCACAAGGACATTGAGCAGGCTCTGTACAACCTGCGTAGCAGGACGTTCGAGTACAAGGATAACGAGCGGTACACGGTCTGCGGTTTCATCAACAATGCGACGTATGTTTATGGCACAGGGGAAATCACCGTGGAGGTGGACAACAAGATTTGGCGGGTGCTGACGGACTTCAGCGAGGGTTTCCGAAGGTTCGAGCTGAACAAGGCCCTGGCACTGCCTACGTCGTACTCGCTCCAGTTCTACATGGTGCTGAGCGGGCAGGAAAGGCCGTTCCAGCTGATGATTGACGACTTAAAGAGTTGGCTTGGAATCGCGCCGGATAAGTACAAGAAGGGCGGTAAGGATAGGGTGGATCACATCGAAGACCGCATACTGAGGCCGGTGAAGAAGTTGCTCGACGAGAACTGCCCGTACACGTTCACTTACGAGAAAATCCGGGCCAATCCGAATAACGGCAAGAGCGTGGCGGTGGGATTCAAGTTCTATCCGGTGTATCAGGACAAGTATCGAGACCAGGAACTGGAAAAGACGCGACTGACGGCTCTGACCTCGGTGGGATTCATGGCTCCGAAGGCTGTAAATTACATGAAACAGCAGATGGGAATCCCCTTGAAAAGCATTCAGCCCCACAAATCGCTCATCAACAAAGCGGCGCAATTGCTGCCGGACTTTATCGGGACACTGGCAGACATTCAGGGGCGGCGACGCAAGGAAGACGGCTCATTTATGGGCATTGGATGGGTGATTCAGGCCATCAAGGGCGAGGTGGAGGAAGCTGAGAAACAGCCATCGCTCTACAAGGAATGGGAAAAGGATAAATAGCTGCGACGGCATGCAACTGCATGCGATTGGATGCGATTGCATGCGATGGCATACGATGGGATACGAAAGGGCTGCCTGACACGAAAAGACGTGTCGGGTGGCCTTCTTTTGGGTGCCTATCTCACGGGTGCGGAAGGGAATAACCCACAATTTAAAACCGCGCGATTTTTATACCGTGCGCGAAGACCAACCCACTTAATTAATTCTTGGCCAAGCATGAAATCAGCGTCTGGATGCTCTGTTTTTTGGCATGGTCTGTCTATTTGCTCTATGGGGGCATTGCAAAAGCCGTAGTCTCAGGCAGTTCCATAAATCATATCCCACAACTTAAAACTGAATATCCCACAACTTAAAACCAAGAGTCAGCAGGATTAACCCACACTTTAAAACCAAATCCCCACAAGTTAAAACTCTGCATATCCCACAGATTAAAACTCATGCCAGAATCAGCGAATCCCCCGCAGAATAAGGCTCTGCAGGGGATTTGGGAGTGGTCATTTCTTCGCATTGGTCGTGGTTTTTGCCTTTCTGTGATAGGGACGTTTGGCCTTGGGAGCCTCAGTCTTGGCATTCATCTTGGCAGCTTTAGCCTTCTCTGCTTCAGCGGCAAGGATTGAATTGGGCTTGCCAGCAATCTCATCCTTGAAAACCTCCTCAATCAGCTTGAAGTTGTTCTCGTTGATGATATTGAAGTCTTTGGTGATATAGACATCGGCAATACCATAGTTGCCAACATGGTTCAGTGCCTCGTCCACATCGCTTTTGCTGAACTTCATCATGTTGCGGGATAGGGTGGCGAAGGTGTGGCGAGCCTGGTAATATTGGAGATTGTCAATACCAATGGCTGTTCCAAGCTTCTTCAAACCACGGTTGATGTTGTTATTAAAGTTCTCAGCAGTAACGTATCTCTTGTAGAAACTAAAGACCCGCGTAGTGCCTGCATATTTCTTCATCAGAGTCTTGATGAACGGATGAACCTTGACCTCAATGTAGGCATCATCGCTACGGCGATCCTTGGTCTTTGTGCGCTCATACTTGATGACTCCCTTTTCAATTTTGGTCGCATTGTAGAGGTCTGCTGAATTCATACCCATAAGGCAGAACGACAGGATGAAACAGTCACGAGCCAGTTCTACACGACTACCGGGATTTGCCTTGTAGTGGTAGATTTTCAATAAGTCCAGCATCGTCAAAGAACGGACACCAAGTTTCAATACCTGCTTTGGTGCCTTGTAGCGTAAGAACGGATCGTTCTTGATAACCGTCTCTTCGTCGGTATTGTACTCCAGCATGGCCTCGCGATACAAGTGGCGAATCTCGCCCAGATACATCGACTTGGCTCTGGTGAAGTCGCTGAGATAATCCTCAAAATCTTTAAGCAGGGTGTAGGTAATTTCGGAGAAATCCAAAGAATCTCGCTTCAGGAACTCTTCAAGCTTGTTAAGCATGCAGCTATAGTTTCTCATGCTTTTCGTGTCCCGTCGAGCCATCCACATCCTTGCAAAACCGAAGAACTCTACGGTCTCTGCCTTCTTCTGCTTGACAATCTTAGAAGCAATCTTCGTTGCATCCATATTGTCGGTGTAGTGGATTTCAGGAGCCAAAGTTGACATTTTGACTGCCAGCTCCGTCTTCAGCTTTTCCACAATCTGCGCCTTTTCGAAGTTCTTAATCTTCTTGGTCTTGGGAGATATTTCCGATTCATCTACCTTGACCCCGGTAACGATGCGCTTTACCGTCTTCTTGTCTCTCACCAGCAGATAAACTGCTCTTTGCTTTTTGGAACTTACTTTTCCAAATTCGGTTGTAATTGTTGCCATAATGCTAAACTTAAATTTTACATTATGGATGCCATTTATCAACCACTGAATCTTGCAAATTTTTGCGTCGATTTTGCGTCGATTTTGCGTCGATTTTTCAATTTTGCGTCGATTTTGCGTCGATTTTCGACTCTAAAAGTTGGTCTCAGACCAAAAAGTTGGAACTCGTCCCCTTTAAATTGAAATTCCGAGAACCCCTTTGTTTACGGGATTCTCGGAAGATTTCTAGTGTTTTCTTGCTTGGGTGCCCGGACGGACTCGAACCGTCGACATTCAGAACCACAATCTGACGCTCTAACCAACTGAACTACGGGCACCATGTAGGCACAAAAACCGGGAATTTTAGACGCATGATCGGAACACTTCCCTTTTTGCGGGTGCAAAGGTACGCATTTTCTTTCGAACAGCCAAACTTTTGAGCGTTTTTTTATCGAAAAAGTTTATTTATAGGGTAATTCCGGCATTTTTCCCACGAAAAAGAAAGAGGGCTGACAGTTCTCTAGTCTGTCAGTCCCCTCGTTGTATTCAGAGCGGAAGCAAATTTTTCACTTTTCACTCCATTCCCGAGCTATGCCCGCCTACCCGTAGCCTTTCACTTTTCACTTCACTCAAAGAGTGATTGGCCCATGCCCCATACACGAGGTCGTTGTGATGGCCGTCAGAAAGGCCGTGAGCGCGGCTACTACTACCTTCACCGCAATCTCAATGATCCGCTTCTTCATGACTATTCACTTTTCACTATTCACTATTCACTGACTTTAGTCGTTAGTGAGACCATCGCCGCCATCAGCGGTACCCGTGTTGATACTCAGCGTGCTGGTCTGTCCAGGCATCGCGAAGCTGCCACTATACACGCCGCCATCTTCGGTCAACTCGATGCTCGATCCATTGATGGTTGCCGTCGGAACCTTACCCTCAGCCGGCGTGATGCTGATCTCCACCTCATCGTCCTCACTCAGAGTCTCACCCGAGGTCACAGCGTTACCACCGCTGGTGACAGTTGCGGTACCCGTACCGCTCTTACTGATGGTCAGCGCATAGCCCTGAGGCTCCTGATTCTCGTTGCCGCCTTGATTCTGATCGCCGCTCTGCGAACCACCGTTCTGGCTACCGCCGTTCTCGTCAGTGCCACTGTTCGAACCTGTGCCGCTACCGCCCTCTTCCTCCTTCTTGCCGAGGCTGTCCACGTTGATAAACTCGGCCTGCTTGAGGAACTGACGGCTCGAGATGTTCTGCTCCTGTTCCTGTTCGGGCAGGAAACGGATGTGCAGACCCTTCACGTCCTTCAGCACATTGAACTTGTCCTTGCTCACTGCGCCGCCCTTCACGCACTCCAGCGTGGTGTAGAACGTACCCAGGCCCTCGATCTTCACCTTCTTAGAGTTGAGCAGCATCTCCAACAGGCAGCTGCGGAACTTCTCCATCACGCCGTACACGATGTCGGGCGTGTAAATACTTCCGTGCTCTGCGATGTGGTTCGACAGCTTACGGGTGTTCAAACTCTCCAGATACTTTACACGGCCGTACCACTTGCCGTAAGCAGCATTGTGCTCGTTCTGGTTCTGGTACACTTCATAGATAATCTTCGCCATACTACTAAATGTTTTTCATGGTATCAGACTTACTCGGCCAACTACACCGGGTGACCGACTCCCGCTCGAGTCCCCTGAGTCAGGGGATTAGGGGTCTGCGCTCGAGCTATGCTCGCTTGCTACCGCAGGGACGCAAGAACGCGCGCTTTTCTTTCCCCCTGATTTCTGATGCAAAATTACTAATAAATAACATGCAAAACAAGCTTTTTTCGAATTTGTTTTCGAAAAGTTTGAAATGTTAAAATTTGGAGCTGCGACAAATTTCGACGAAGTCAAAATGACCTCGCCTTGCGCGCCGGCAACGGGATTACTGCAATCTCATGGTTTCATTTATTTTTCGACGTAGATTGCAGTATTCTTGCTAATCTTTACCCCAATCGCCCGCTTTCGTGCCAACGTGCCATTTGGTATTTCGCAATCACCATCAATCTTGCCTATTTAATATTTATATATTATATATTATATTATAATATAATATATAATATATAAATATATAGAACGCCTTCCACCCAATCATCTTCCATCCCTAAAAACTAAAAATCGAAATGGCACGATGGCACGTTGTCACGTTTCTATGCGCAGCCCATAGCAGTGCCATCATCGAGGACTTTATGATTATTGTGACTACATAGAGGAAATCAGAAGGGAGGTGCCAAAGGATGTAACGATAGGCACTCTGTATCGCAAGACGGGAACATTCATGCTATAACGGCAAGGTTCAGGGGGTGGCCGTTTCGGCTCCTCCTTTTATCTGCCGTTTTGCCGTTTTCCCGTTTCGTCACTTCGCCGTAAGGCCATCAGGCAATCGCCACAAGGTGCGTCTGATACAGACGTCAAATTCACAATATTAGCGAATTGGGTAACACTAAATTAGCAAATCGCCTTCATTTTGGCTTAATAATTCATTGTTACAGCAAAGATTCTGATTTATTATTAGTATCTTTGCACGCGATTGCGTGCGATTAAGGTTTACTCATTAACACCTCAAATAAAAACAATATGAAGACAAACAGACTTCTTATGACTATGCTTGCAACAGCTATGCTGTCGCTTGCGACGTCGGCACAGACAATTACTGGAAAGTATGACATTCCGAAGGTGCCAGAGTGGGCACGGAATGCCGTGTTCTATCAGATCTATCCGCAGACGTTCTGCGACAGCGACGGTGACGGTATCGGCGACCTGAAGGGCATTATCAGCAAGCTTGACTACGTGAAGAGCCTCGGTGTGGATGCCATCTGGTTCAACCCGTTCTTTGACTCTCCTTTCAACGATGCGGGCTACGACATCCGCGACTACTACAAGATTGCGCCACGCTACGGCACCAATGAAGATGCGAAACGGCTCTTCGAGGAGGCCCACAAACGGGGTATGCACGTCATCTTCGACTACGTGATCAGCTATACCGCCATCGACCATCCCTGGTTTGTGGCCTCTCAGAAGCAGGAGAAGAACAAATACTCCAACTACTACATCTGGACAGAGACCAACTGGGTGGATCCCCCACAGGAGTTCGCAGGTCAGTTCGTGAAGGGCTACGGTCAGCGCAACGGCCAGTTCATGCGTAATTTCTACTGGTGCCAGCCTGCACTGAACTTCGGTTTCGCCAACCCTGATCCTGATCAGAAATGGCAGCTGCCCACCAATCACCCAGATGTGATGGCCATGCGCGAAGACTTGAAGAACGTGCTGCGCTTCTGGATGGATATGGGTGCCGACGGTTTCCGTGCCGATATGGCAGGCGCTCTGGTGAAGACTCGACGCATCAGGGGCAACGAGCAGTTTTTCAACACCAACGAGAATGAGACGAAACTCTTTTGGCGCGAGATACGGCGACTGTTGGAGAAGGAGTACCCGCAGGGATTCATGGTCGCAGAGTGGTCGTACCCATCGGATGCGCTCGACAACTGTTTCCATGTGGACTTCTTCCACTGGTTCAAGGGCTACAACGACCTGTTCCAGAAGGAGAGCTGGCGCATTTTGAACGGCGTAAGTGAAGGCCACAGCTATTTCGACGCAGAGGGCAAGGGCGATGTCCGCGAATTCCTCCGCAGCTATATGGATCAGTATCAGAAGACCGTAGGCAAGGGCTATATCAGTCTGCCGATGGGTAACCACGACAACGCCCGCTTAGGCAATAAACGCACGGACAAGGAACTGGAGATCGTTTATGCCTTCGGCTTCACCATGCCCGGCGTGCCTTTCTTATATTATGGCAACGAGATTGGCATGCGCCAGCTGCCGACAAGTTGGCCGCAGGTAGAGGGAGCCTACCAGCCCCGCAACGGTGCCCGCACGCCGATGCAGTGGAGTCAGGACAAGAACCTTGGATTCTCTACAGGCGACGCCAGCAAACTCTATCTGCCCGTCGACCCCTCGCCCGATGCGCCCAACGTCGCTACACAGGAGAAGAATCCCAACTCGCTGCTCAATAAGACGCGCCGTCTCATCGCCCTGCATCACAGCGAGCCCGCCCTGGCCAACTATGCTGAGTTCGTGCCACTCTATCCTTCAGCAGAGGGACAAGACCCTTACCCCTTCGTCTACGCACGTGCTGCTGGCAACGAGGTGGTGCTGGTGATGCTCAATCCACGTGCCGAAGCCTCCGACGCCACGTTCCCCATCAGCATCGCCTTCAAGCGCACAAAACTCCTCGCAGGTGATCGTTTCCCCATTACTCGCAACAAAAAGACGGGCAACGTTACCATCAGCATGCCCGCCACAGGCTATGCCATTGTGAAATTGGAGTGATACCACAATATAATCTGCGAAATCGGCTCTTTTCACGCAACTTTTTTGATGGAATGCACGATAATTCGCAGATTATTCGTACCTTTGCGGCAAAGAAAACAACGAACAACGAAGATATGATAGTCTGCATAGCAGAGAAACCGAGTGTGGCGCGGGATATTGCACGTATCATCGGTGCCACCAGTTCGCACGACGGATATATGGAAGGCAACGGCTATCAGGTGACGTGGACCTTCGGTCATCTGTGTACCCTGAAGGAGCCTGGCGACTATACACCGGCCTGGAAGACATGGGCCCTCACACAACTGCCGATGGTGCCCCAGCGCTTCGGCATCAAGCTCATCGACGACAACGGCATCAAGAAGCAGTTTGCCACCATCGAACGCCTGATGCAGGCTGCCGACGGCATCGTGAACTGCGGTGACGCGGGTCAGGAGGGTGAACTGATCCAGCGGTGGGTGATGCAGAAGGCGCAGGCCAAGTGCCCCGTGAAGCGACTGTGGATCTCGTCGATGACCGACGAGGCCATCCGCGAGGGCTTTGCCAACCTGAAAGACCAGCAGGACTACCAGCCGCTGTATCTGGCAGGACTCTCACGCGCCATCGGCGACTGGCTCCTGGGTATGAACGCCACGCGCCTGTACACATTAAAATATGGTCAGAACCGTCAGGTGCTGTCGATAGGAAGGGTGCAGACCCCTACCCTCGCCCTGATCGTGAACCGTCAGAAGGAGATCGAGAACTTCAAGCCCGAGCCCTACTGGGTATTGGCGACCGTGTATCGCGACACCACCTTCACCGCCACGAAGGGAAAGTTCACCTCGAAGGAAGAGGGCGAGAAGGCCTTTGCCATCATTGAGGGCAAGCCGTTTACGGTGACGAAGGTAGAGAAGAAGGAGGGCAAGGAACAGCCGCCACAGCTTTACGACCTGACGTCGCTGCAGGTGGACTGCAACCGAAAATACGCCTATTCCGCCGAGATGACCCTCAACCTGATACAGGCTCTCTACGAGAAGAAACTGACCACCTATCCCCGTGTGGACACGCAATACCTGAGTGACGATATCTACCCCAAGTGTCCGCAGACGATGAACGGTCTCTATCAGGCGCAGTTTGGCGGGGTGGCACCCTATGCCGAGCTCATCAGGCCCATCGGAGGCAAGCCGCTGAAGAAATCGAAGCGCGTGTTCGACACCTCGAAGGTGACCGACCACCACGCCATCATCCCCACAGGCGTCATTCCCAGGAATCTCACGGATGCCGAGCAGAAGGTGTATGATCTTGTGGCAAGGCGATTCATCGCAGTGTTTCTGCCTGATTGCAAGTTCTCGACGACGACGGTGCTGGGAGAGGTGGAAGGAGATGACGGGGAGGCCATCGAATTCAAGGTGACTGGTAAGGAGATATTGGATCCCGGCTGGCGCGTGGTTATGCCCCCTAAGTTAGGGGGCGACAGGGGTCTGAACGAGGGAGAGTCTGACGAAGGTTCAGACCCCCAACCCCCTAACTTAGGAGGCTCAAATGCTGAGGAGCGCACGCTGCCCACCTTCGTAAAGGGCGAATCAGGCGACCACAAGCCTACGCTCACTGAGAAATGGACCACGCCCCCACCCTATTATAATGAGGCCTCGCTGCTGCGGGCGATGGAGACTGCGGGCAAGTTCGTGGAGGACGAGACATTAAGGGCGGCGATGAAGGAGAACGGCATCGGGCGTCCGTCGAGCCGCGCCTCGATCATCGAGACCCTCTTCAAGCGCCATTACATCAAGCGCGAACGTAAGCGCCTGATAGCTACCCCAACGGGCATAGAACTCATCGACCTCATCCGCGAGGAGCTCCTGAAAAGCTGTGAACTGACGGGTATCTGGGAAAAGAAACTCCGCGACATTGAGCATCAGAAATACGATGCCAAGCAGTTTATCGATGAACTGAAGGCGCAGGTGGCTGAAATCGTGCACGAAGTGATGGCCGACAGTTCGAACCGGCGGGTGACAGTGCTCACGGATGCAGAATTGAAGAAGGTAAAATCGCCCAAGAAACAATAAAACCGCCTCGCATATCGTTATTATAAGGTATGCGAGGTTTTTATAAGATATGCTCCATCGTCGTTTTCACTGCACTCCTGACGGGTTGTGGCGCTGATAAGGCTATCAAGAAGGCAGAGAAATTCTATGCCCTCGGCGAATACTATGATGCTGCAGCACAATACAAGAAGGCCTACGCACAGACGCCTCCCAAGGAAAAGGAGAAACGTGGTGAACTGAGTCAGAAGCTGGCCACCTGCTATCGTCGCACCAACGCTACCTCGAAGGCCATCGCCGCCTACAACAACGTGATCCGCTATAAGAAGGCCGACTCGCTGACCCACCTCTATCTGGCCCAGCAGCTGATGAAGAACGGCAGCTACAAGGATGCTGCGAAGAACTTCCAGCTGGCCATCGACACCCTCTCGAAATGCGAGAAAAACGATTATCTCAACTTGGCCAGGACGGGTCTGAAGGCCGCACGTCAGGCACCAGAGTGGAAGAAAGAAGGCTCGGCCTATACCGTGAAGCGTATGGAACTGTTCAACTCGCGACGTGCCGACTATTCACCCATGCTGGCAGGCGACGACAACGATATGCTCTATTTCACCTCCACCCGCAACGAGGCCCAGGGCGATGAATACAGCGGCATTACGGGCACCAAGGCAGCGGATATCTTCTTCTCGCAGAAGGACGACAAGGACAAATGGAGCCGGCCTCAGAGCATCGATTCAGAGCTGAACACCGACTTTGATGAAGGAGCCTGTGCGTTCTCACCCGACGGGCGTACGATGTACCTCACCCAGTGTGTCATTGATCCAGACTATCCCCGCTATGCCACCATCGTTGCCTCCAACCGTAGCGATGCCTCGTGGAGCAAGGCCACGGCGATAAAGATATCCAAGGACACATTGTCGAGCTATGCCCACCCCGCTGTCTCACCCGATGGCGAATGGCTCTATTTCGTGAGCGACATGCCTGGTGGTATGGGAGGTCTCGACATCTGGCGGTGCAGGCTCTATGGCAATAACGAGACGGGTGGTGCAGAGAATCTGGGTGCGCCTATCAACACCCCTGGCGACGAGATGTTCCCCACCTTCAGGCCTAACGGCGATCTGTATTTCTCGAGCGATGGTCATCCTGGCATGGGCGGCCTCGACATCTTCATCGCCAAGCCTCAGACATCGGAGACATCGGAGAACCCAGAGCACACGGAGCAGTCCTACAAGCTTGAGCATCCCGGCTTTCCGCTGAACTCGCAGGGCGATGATTTCGGCATGACCTTCGAGGGCATGAAGAATCAGGGGTTCTTCTCATCGAACCGTGGTGATGCGCGAGGTTTCGACCATATCTACAGTTTCTTCAATCCTGACATCATCCAGACGGTGAAGGGCTGGGTCTACGAGCAGGAAGGCTACGAGCTGCCTGCCGCCCAGGTGTATATGGTGGGCAACGACGGTACGAACCTGCGTCTGAGCGTGAGGGGTGACGGATCCTTTGAGCAGGTGATCAAGCCCAATGTCGACTATGTGCTGATGGCCACCTGCAAGGGCTATCTCAACCATCAGCAGCAGTTGCGTGTAAGCCCCGTCAAGGAATCCGAGGAATACGTGCTGCAGTTCCCGCTCTACGACATCTCTGCCCCCGTGCTGATTGAGAACATCTTCTACGACTTCGACAAGGCCACGCTGCGTCCGGAGTCATCAGTGGCTCTCGACTCGCTCGTCGACCTACTGAAGCAGAATCCGCACATCACCATCGAACTCTCTGCCCACACCGACTATAAAGGCTCAGACCAATACAACGAACGCCTGTCGCAGCAGCGTGCCGAGAGCGTGGTGCGCTATCTGATACAACATGGCATCGCCTCAGACCGTCTGACGCCGAAAGGCTATGGTGAGAGCATGCCGAAACTGATCAAGAAAAGAGTGGCTGAAAAATATCCGTTCCTCAAGGAGGGTGATAAACTGACCGAAGAATTTATCACTGCTCTCCCAGAGGAACAGCAGGAAGAGTGCAACCAGCTAAACCGCAGAACGGAGTTCAGAGTGTTGCAGACAACTTACGGTATGTTTGATAAGGCAGGACGACTAATACAAAGCCAACCAGCAGAAGAACAACCCAAAGATTGATGTTGATCTCGGTGGTGGGAACCGTCAGGGCAAACACCTCGATCCAGCCTAACAGCATGCGCAGGCCGCCATAGAAGAGGCCCTGAAGCACCTGCCAGCCTCCGAAGGCGAAGAACAATCCCAGGCCCACGAGAACACAGAACACGCTCCACAGGCGCGAGAGCCTGCGGACAGTATCCGTCTTGGGCAGGTTCTGCATCACCCGCTCAGTAAAGCCATTGTCCTCAATCTGCTGCTGAGCAGCCTGTTTGAAGAGATCCTCTAAAAATTGATTGTTATCGGTCATAACCATTTTGTTTTAAATAGACTGCCATTTTTTCCTTGCCTCGTCTGAGATGCGATTTCACCGTGTTGTCGGCAATGCCTGTGATCTTGCTGATCTGGTCGATGGGATAGCCGTCGATGAGCTGCAGCGTGATACAGGTGCGTTCGTCAGGCTTCAACAGGGCAAGGGCCGCGTAGATATCCATCTTCAGATTGGAATCGCCATTCGATGACGTCTGTCTGAGCGCCGACATCGAGGTATCCACATCTTCCGTCTGCTTTCTCGCCCGCACATCGTCGTAGAAGACGTTATAGGCAATGCGCATCAGCCAGGTGGAGAAGCTGGAGAGGCCGCGGAACCTGGTGATGTTCAGATAGGCCTTGATGAAGGTCTCCTGAGCCAGATCGTCGCTCAACTGTGCATCGCCCAATGTCTGATTCAGGAAGAACCGACGGACAGGCGACTGGTATTTCCTGACAAGTTGGTCAAAGGCCCGCTTGTTGTGGAAAACCGCCACCTGCGTCACTAAGGCTATGTCGTTGAGCTCCGCCACTTGTTGATTGCTTTACCTTTCCAGGAGCCCTTTCTCCGGCATACAGAGCCAAAGCACAAAGTAGAATATCAAGCCACAGAAGGCTGTGAATATGGTGAGGAATGCATAGGCGATGCGGACCATTACGGGGTCGAACTCCAGATACTCAGCGATACCGCCACACACACCAGCTATTACTCTGTCATTAGAGCGCATTAATCTCTTACTCATAGTCGCGAATGTTTGAATTGTTATTGAATTGATTTTTCGAATTGTTATTGTTCAGAAGATCATCGTTGCCTGTGTCGCCGTTCTGGCGGGCAATGAACCATTTACCCAGTCCGATGAAGAACACTAGGGCGCCGATGCCAAAGCCTATCTTACCAGCCACTATTCCCAGGAAGATAGCGAGGCCCACACCTAAGAACATCTGACGGATACCTGTCTGATAGTCACCGCTCTTCGAGGTGGAAGCCACCTGATTCTTCAGGATATCATCTGGGATAGGCTGTCCGTTCTGGATGGCCATCTGCGCCAGCTTGTAACGCTCCTTGCGGTTCTTGTTCACGAAATAGATGATCACGAAGATGATCAGCAGGGGGAGCAGGAAGAAGATGGCGAGGAAGACGACAACGCCCACAGCCAACATTGGTCCAAAGATACCACCTACGCTTTCCATCACTTCCTTGAGCTCCTTTACGTCACTGCTGGTCGTATAGGTAGTGCGGTGACGGTGGGTGATGTACTGATCGTCCTCAGCATCTTCTTTAGATGAAGAGGTGGTGTCAGAGAAGGCCTCGATTGCGTCTTGCTTGTCTTTAGTAGAGTCCACCTGCTCCGTACGAGCCGAGTGGCGGTGCTTCTGCGATGCGGCCTCAGCATTCAGACTGAGGACCAGCAACATTGTGATTGCAATTAAATACTGTTTCATATCTCACTTGTTTTTTGATTTCTACACCTGTTTGACGTCACAAATTCTTAATAAGTTGCAAAGATAGTGTTTTTCCCTCAATTTTTTTTGTTTTACCCTTGTTTTTTCGTAATTTTGCGCTGTAAATATGCAATTACCTGAGGATTTTGTACGGGAAACGCGGCTACTGATGGGCGAGGCACGCTTCAGCAGTTACTTAGAGGCCTTCAACGAAGAGGCCCCAGTGAGCATCCGCCTCAATCCGAAACTTTATCCTGGGGCCTGGCCCCAGTACCAAGTTTCCTGGTGTCCTGAGGGATTCTATCTGGAGGGGCGTCCGCAGTTTACGTTCGATCCTCTCTTCCACGCTGGTTGCTATTATGTGCAGGAGGCCGCCTCGATGTTCGTCACCCATATTCTCAGGGAATTGAGTATTCTCTCACCTCTAAATGTCCTGGACATGTGTGCGGCGCCAGGCGGGAAATCTACGGCGATGCTTAGCGTATTGCCAGAGGGTAGTATGCTTGTAAGCAACGAACCCATTCCTACACGCGCCCAGATCCTGTTGGAGAACATCACTAAGTGGGGCGCTAAGAATTGCACCGTCACCAATAATTACCCGCGTGATTTCAAGAAGGCCAAGGCGAAGTTCGACCTCATCCTCTGCGATGTGCCTTGCTCAGGCGAGGGTATGTTCCGCAAGGATCCAGCCACCATCAGCGAGTGGAGTCTGCAGAACGTTGAAAAGTGCTGGCGCCTACAACGGGAGATCGTAGCCGATGCCTGGGAGTGTCTGAATCCAGGCGGCATCCTTATATATAGTACGTGTACCTTTAACACCAAGGAGAACGAAGAGAACGTGCGTTGGATCATGGATACCTACGATGCCGAGGTGATCGACATCCCCACCGACCCATCCTGGCATATCACAGGCTCACTGCTCGAAGGCTTCGATGCGCCCGTCTATCGTTTTATCCCCGGCATCACCCGCAGCGAAGGACTGTTTGTTTGTGTGCTGCGCAAGAGTAATCATAGTTCTTCACTCTTCACTCTTAACTCTAAACTCAAAGTCCTTCAAACAGACCTTCCCCAGGGCGATTTCCCACACGTCGACCTCCCCTACTCCGAGGCTCTGAGATATCTGCGTGGTGAAGCCCTCGTGCTGCCTGCCGATACCCCTCGCGGTATCGTTACTGTGACCTACAAGGGCTTCGTTCTCGGCCCTGTGAAGAATATCGGCAACCGCGCCAACAACCTCTATCCGAAGCCTTGGCGCATCAAGACCACCCACCTCCCCACAGAAGAAGTAAAAATCATAGATATACAATGAAACAGTATTTAGACATTCTCAACCGCATCCTGACGGAAGGCACAGAGAAAAGCGACCGTACAGGCACAGGTACCATCAGCATCTTCGGCACCCAGAGTCGTTACAACCTCGATGACGGTTTCCCCCTGCTGACCACGAAGAAACTCCATCTGAAGTCAATCATCTACGAACTGCTCTGGTTCCTGAAGGGCGACACCAATGTGAAATATCTGCAGGAGCACGGTGTGCGCATCTGGAACGAGTGGGCTGATGAGAACGGCGAGCTGGGACCCGTGTATGGTCACCAATGGCGCTCGTGGCCAGACTATAAAGGCGGTACAATCGACCAGATACAGTATGTATTGGACCAGTTGAAGAACAATCCCAACTCCCGTCGTATGATTGTCTCTGCCTGGAATGTGGCTGAGGTCAACGAAATGGCCCTGCCCCCTTGCCACACTATCTTCCAGTTCTATGTGGCAGGCGACCGTCTGTCGTTGCAGCTCTATCAGCGTTCAGCAGACACGTTCCTGGGCGTACCCTTCAACATCGCCTCCTACGCCCTTCTGCTGCAGATGATGGCACAGGTCACAGGCTTTAAGGCAGGCGACTTCATCCACACCACGGGTGATACCCATCTCTATCTGAACCACATCGAACAGGCGAAGCTCCAATTGACCCGTGAGCCCCGTCCCCTGCCTCAGATGAAGCTCAATCCCGATGTCAAGAGCCTCTTCGATTTCCAGTACGAGGACTTTGAACTGGTCAACTACGATCCCCATCCACACATCAAAGCAGAAGTGAGTGTGTAGTTAAGAGTTAAGAATTAAGAGTTAAGAGTTATGATTAGCATCATCGCTGCGGTGGCGAAAAACAGGGCCATCGGATATCAGAATAAGTTGATCTATTGGTTGCCCAACGACCTGAAACGTTTCAAGGCGCTCACCACGGGCCATACGATCATTATGGGCCGCAACACCTTCCTTTCCTTGCCCAAGGGCGCCCTGCCTAATCGCAGAAACATCGTGTTGAGCAGGTCTCAGAAAGCGTTCCCAGGCTGCGATGTCTATGCCTCTTTGGAAGAAGCCCTTAAGCACTGCTCAACTGATGAGGATATCTATATCATCGGTGGTGCCTCCGTCTATCGTCAGGCCCTGAAGCTTGCCGACCGTCTCTGTCTCACGGAGATTGACGATACCCCAGCCGATGCCGACACCTTCTTCCCTCCCTACGAAGACGACTGGCAAGAAGAAAGCCGTGAAGACCATCCCATCGATGATCGTCACGACTTCCGCTATTCCTTTGTCGATTACGTCAGAAAATAGGCAACGCAGATAATTGCTGCATGATGGTCTTTGCCATCCGTTCATGCCCCGCATCATTCGGATGCAGGCGGTCGTTCCCTGCATTCCTGAAATACTGCGCCATCTCGTCCATCAGCGGATAGAGCCCACAAAGCGCATTCAGGTCAATCACAGGCACGGCCCACAGATTGCCCGCCTCCTTCACCGACTGCACATACGCATCGATATACTCCCCGCAAAGGTTCGTATAGTCCTCACGCGGCTGCCAGTTGCTCTCATTGGCATAGAACTCTGCACGGTGAATCGGTGTCATCAGCACGATCTGCTTCTTGGGGAACGTCCGCTTCACATAGTCCAGAGCCTGGTTGATACGGCCACGATAGGTAGAGTCGCTCATCACAGGATAACGGTGCTTGCGGTCCACCATGTGCTTCGGCTCGTGGATACCCGCCATCACTTGCTCGTCAGCCTCCGTAAACCACTCTCCGATGGGCACACCCGCGTTATAGTCGTTCGTACCCATGAAGATCAGGATAGCGTCAAAATCATCGCCGTGCTCCTCCTTCAGTTTATCTGTCTGACGCCTGATATCGTTCCACTGCCGTCCGCTCACCCCATACACATACGGTTCTATCTGGAGCCATTCCTGCAGGAATCCCCAGTATTTCGTCTTCGAGGCAGTTACCCTCGGGTCTGTAATCGAGTCACCAAAATACGCCACGCGCTTCCCCTTCCAAGGATGCTGCATCACCTGTTGAGCACATGCCGGCATCACGAGCGACACCAAAAACAGACATAAAAATACACCTTTCTTCATAAGTAATTTGTCTTTTGCGCTGCAAAGATACGAAAAGATTCCGAATAACATGCATATTCTTGCTATTATTTTGTACCTTTGCAGCCGTTATGTACAAACCAAGATTCAACATGAAGCGGGCGGTGCTCGTGTTCCGTCAGTTCGGAAACAAAGGGTACTCGCTTTTCGCCTGTCTGGGAAGGGAGGTGGTGTGCAGCGTGCTCTCTGTAGCCACGCTGACGTACGCCTCGGCAGAGAGTGTCAGCACCAATCCTGTGGTGACGGACTCAGCAGCGATGATGACGGCCCGCGAGATGGTGCTCGAGGAGGTGAGCGTGACTGGCTCCAGAGCGCCTCTGACGAAAAGTCAGGCTGCGAGAATGGTGACTGTACTGGACCGTGCTGATATTGCGCAGGCTCCCGTACAAAGTATCAACGACCTATTGAAATACGCCATAGGCGTGGATGTCCGTCAGCGAGGACCGATTGGGGCACAGACGGATATCTCGATCAGAGGCGGCACTTCCGAACAGATTATCCTGCTGCTTAACGGCATCAATATCTGTGACCCCCAGACGGGCCACAATGCGATGGATCTGCCCGTAGACCTAAGCGATATCGTGAGAATCGAGGTGCTCGAGGGACCTGCCGGAAGGATCTATGGGTCATCGTCGTTGGTTGGGGCGATTAATATCGTAACAAGGAGTCAGGAGTCAGGAGTCAGGAGACAGGATACAAGAGACAGAAGGCAGGAGATCACATTCCATACGGAGGGGGGATCGTATGGATATGCAAACATCGGAGGAAGGTATTCTACTGACTCCCGTCTCCCGACTCCTGACTCCTTCCATCACTCCTTTTCCGCCAATTACTCCCGGAGTGACGGATGGAGCCGGTCAAAGGCAGGAAAGCTGAATACGGACTTCAGCGGGGCTAAGGGATTCTATCAGGGACAGTATGAGAATGAGGCAGTAAGACTTCATTGGCATCTGGGATTGTCGGATAAAGGCTGGGGCTCGAGCACGTTCTGGGCATCGCCGAAATGGCAGGCAGATGAGCAGTATGAGCACACGACAAAGGTGTTCTCTGCCATTCAGGGACAGACGAAGCAGGGACCGCTGCACCTGAGTGCGAGCCTCTACTGGACCCAGCACCGCGACCGCTATGAGGGTTATCGGGGACAGCCTGAAAAGATGAAATACAACTATAACCGCACGGATGTGTATGGTGTGAATGCAGGGGGATATTTCGACTGGAAAGCGGGACGGACGGCTTTCGGAGCAGAACTGAGGAACGAGGATCTCGTCAGCGGGAACCTGGGTGAGCCGCTCTCACAGACGCATCACATCAAGGGCACAGACCGCGACTATACCCTTGGGGTGAACAGGACGAACATCAGCGGCTATCTGGAGCATAATATATTACTTGACGAAATGACCGTCTCTGCAGGACTTGTGGCGGTGAAGAACTCGTGGAGCCACATGAACATGACCGTCTATCCGGGCATCGACGTGAGTTACCACCCTACCCCTCACTTGAAACTGCATGCCTCGTACAACACCTCGCTACGCATGCCATCGTTCACGGAGATGTATTACAAGCTGCAGGGATATAGTGCCGACCCGCACCTGAAGCCCGAAGAGATGCAAGCCCTCGAGATGGGCTTCAATTATCAATCCTCCCTCTTCCATCTTCCCGCTTCCATCTTATATCTTCACTCTACCCTCTGGTATCATCACGGGAGCAACATGATCGACTGGATCATGGACACATCGAAGGGCGAAGCTGCTGAATGGCAGAGTGTGAACCATACAACGATTAACAGTTTTGGCCTCGAAGCCGGCTTCAATGTTCAATGGTCAATGGTCAATGTTCAATGCCATTACGCCTACATCCATCAGGACAAGAAGCAGGAGGCAGACATTGTATCGCAGTATGCGCTGGAATACCTCAGGCATAAGTTGGTGGCAAAGACACAGGTGCAGATGACGAAGCGGTTGTCGCTGGGTGTGAACCTGCGCTGGCAGGACCGTATGGGGTCATACACCAGCTTCGACGGACAGA
>JAEEGI010002976.1_pt1 | contig 40859 bp, 38 predicted proteins | sample 8958751 | NCBI WGS metagenome assembly JAEEGI01 (sample SAMN16246545, study PRJNA631951) | gut metagenome | biome: gut microbiome; feature: rumen; material: KS-attached | host: Bos | place: Iran: Karaj | collected 2018-10 | reverse complement strand
CAGGGCATGCATATGGTCTCCGCATAGACCTGTTATGCGGGCCTTGACAGCTTCAAGAAAAGGCAACAATTCCAGATGATATTTTTCCGAATTTGCACCCAGTTCCAGCATGTCTCCCAGTATGGCTACGCGGTGTTGCGGTGGGCAGGATGACACCGCAAACGCATTCAGCGCTGCTTTCATGGATAATGGATTTGCGTTGTACGTTTCATCGATTATCCGGATATTCTTCTTTCCAATCTGTATGTCTTTTATTTTTCCACGACCGGCAACTGGTTGAAAATTGCCCAGTGCTCTTACTACAGCAGGCATGTCCAGTTTGTAGTGCTGCGCTACGGCCAACACCGCCAGGGCATTCATGGCCATATGCTTGCCCCGTGCCTGCAAGGTGATAAGAAGATGGTGTTCACCAAGTTGAACGTGCGCAGTATTTTCTTCGTAGTGGGTCAAACGGATGTCCGATGCGGGGTGTTCTCCGTAGGAGACAATCTGCGCTCCGTACAATTCCGCCTGTCCCCGAATCAAATCATACTGGGGAATGTCGCGGCAGATGACCGCCAGGCCTCCGGGGGGCATTTTCTCGAAGATTTGTGACTTTTTAAGGGCAATATTTTCAACGGAATGATGATATTCCAGATGGGCAGGAGCAATATTGGTCATAATGGCAATATCCGGGCGGATCATTTGACTGTTCTGGGACATACGTCCAACAGCCATTTCCAATACCCAGTAGTCGGCATCTTGCGGCATAACGGCCATATTCCATGCAATGCCAATGGGAAGGTTGGCGCTTCGGGCGGTTTGCCCGACCTTGCCGAAGGCGCTCAAAACATGCGCCAACATGGTCACCGTCGTTGTTTTTCCGGCACTGCCGGTAATGCCGATAACGTTTCCCTTGTAGTGGTCCCTGGCCAGTTTGCCGATATCCAGGGTTGCCTGGTGAACATTGGCAACGCCCAACACGGGTACTCCCATATCCCGGTACTCGTCGGGATCGTCGGTGATGACCGCTCCTCCGCCTTTCAGAATCAGGGAGCGAATGCTTACTTTGGGCAGGTAGCCCTTTTCCATATTTTTCCCGCGTGCCATCAGCATATGCCCGGGAGCAAAATCCGCAGGCGTAATGCTCAAGCCCGTTGTGTGCCAGTCCTCCGATGGGGCAAGGATCCACTTCCCCCTGGTTGCCAATGTCAGGGCCTCCGGCGTGTAAATATCAACCGCCGGTTTTGGGGATAGTTCGGTCAACGCTTTCGGATACCGCCCTGATGCCATTAGCTTCTGGTAGGCGACAAATCCGGACAGATAATGTTCCACGTCGTCAATACGTACCCTGAATGCATGATGCCGGATGAACATGCCGTGCAGGATCGTTTTTGGATATTTGTAGAACATGGCCATTTCAGGAAAGAAAAAGCCATTGACCAGATAGTTGGCGCGGATATGCAGGGCGCGGTAAAATTCCGCAACATTGAACCCGTCCAGGACATCTTGAAAATCCGGGTAGTTGTCCAGCAGCAACAACGTGTCATGGAAGGCCATCGACAGTTCCAGCAAGGTAGGGTATGTGGTGAGCCGTTCCCTGATGAAATCGACGAATCCGTTCACGTTGCGGACCGCGAAGGAGAAATATTGCTTTTCAGGAAGATATTTGACCAGCTCGTTTGAGCAATAGGCGAGCCAATGGTCATGGGCCTCTTCATACCTGTTTGCTATGAAATATTTGAAAGCCCGGACAACGCAGCCGAGCAGATTCCGATCATGTGTAATGCCATATAAACGCATCAGTCCAAAGGCCGCCTCACCGTCGTAGTAAATAATGCGGCGTTTTTCCTTAACGCTCAAATCATTCGCATTGAGCACATGCACGAAACTGCCGTCATTCTGCTGCATGGCGATAATGCCACTCGCCAGTTTTCCGGCAAGTTCCATATAGTGTTCGCAGTCCTTGTCTTCCGGAAAGACGGTTACAAATTTTGTCAGAGCCAAAATCGCCACGGCATTGGCCCCGAGTTTGATGTCCCCTTCCTGTTCCAGCACATAGGCCAGATTGCCGGGATAATGCCGGAGATACTGCGTTGTGAGGTAGCGCAAAGCCAGCCTGATCCGCTCTTTCATGTCCGTCAGGGAATCGGCGGTCGCGCGTTTGGCGCTGATGATTTTGGGCAGTTTGGCAGGAGCTTTGCCCAACTGTTGACGGCAGATTTCGTAGGATTCCAGCAGGGCATAGGTGCTGCTGACATGGCGCAGGGTGTTATAGGCAAGGATTTCCCTGCCGAAACAGGGGAAATATCCGTAGCGGTACCGGCCGTCCGTCTGGATTTGCGCGGCCAGATAGTGCGAACTCAGGTCAATGAATTCCAAAAGATTATCGGCGTTCAGCGCGGGCATTCTGCGCCGTCCCTGTTCGCGCGGCTCGATGCACAAGTCATGCAGTTGCCCCGTCTCCGCATCGAAAAATATGCCGTCCGTCTGAAATATGATTATGGGCAGTTCATCGGAAAAATCCGGCAGCTGACTGCTGCCGTGCCGCGCCGTGATGCACTTTTCCAGATTGTTTCTGTTGACCTGCGCCTCAGCTACTTCTCCGCCCGGATACAGGCAGGCTCTGGCGTTCAGTTCCGCTTCGGTCAGCAGGAGCCAGGGTTCTTTTGTCCCGGGAAAGGCAATGCCGGAACGAAAATAGTTCCGCTTGTAGTTTTTCAAGCTGGAGGAAAAGGTCGTCCAATTGGTTCGTTCCTGCCTGATAACCCATTCCAGACGCAGCCAGCATAGCGGCGCGGTGAAACTTTCCTGTGCCCTGGCCGTTTTTTCTTTTACAATGCGCAGCAGTGCCGCCGTCCATTCCGCTTCTTCGCTGCGGGACATCGGAAAAGTCATGGTTTTGGCACGGGCTTCGCCGTCGGAAACGGACAGAATGAAAATCCTATCCAGCTCGCCTCCCTGGAGGACTCGGGAAGAGCAGCGGGTAAAAATATATTTCGTAAAACGACGGATCTGGGAAGTCAGTTTGTCGGGCAGGCCGGGTTTTATTCTGAGTTTCTTGCCAGAACTTTTGGCTTTATAAATTTTATTGGACATTTTTGCTCACTGTGTCAGGCACTGCCCAACTTGATGTGCAGGTGCTGCCTCATACTTTTGTTCAACCGTTCGTAAACGAGCAAGGATGCGCACGACGGCCACAGCGTTTCACTGTGCGCTCTCGGGTGCCCCTGACGGTCTGCTGCTCTTTTCTTTATTGAGGCTTCTTGTCGTTCAGCAGGTTGGCCAGCGCGGCAAAGGGCTTGAACTTGACGCTTTCCGGCGTGTCGCCGCTTTGGGCATTCGGATCGTAGTAGTCCTGATCCAGCGCGCGGGAATGCTCGTCGTCGTGGCAGTAGATGCAGAGCAGTTCCCAGTTGCTGCCGTCGGGCGGGTTGTTGTCGTGGTTGTGATCCTTGTGGTGGACGGTCAGCTGCGCAAGCTTTTTTCCGGAAAACTCCCGGCCGCAGCGCGCGCAGATCCAGGGGTAGATTTTGAGCGCCTGTTCGCGGTAGCCGCGCATGCGCTCGCGCTGTTCGCGCTGGGCTTCGGCCATGAACTGCGCGGCATGCTCCGCATTGGCCGGCTTGCCTGGTTTCATAAGAAAAGGCTCCTTGTCTTTTTGATGGGGTACTGAATTAGGGAGATAGGATGTATCCGGGCACTTCGTGTTTCGTCAGGCGCCATGCCGGTAGTAGTCCAGAATGAGGAGCATGCCGCCCACCAGTGCCATAAACGATCCAAGGCGTCCCACCCAAACCCAGACGGGATTCCCGTGGGGGTTGGCCCGCAGGATTTTTCCTATCCTGGGCATTTTCTCCTCTGCTTCCGTTTCCGGTGCTCGATCCTCCCGGTTTTGAGCCTCCGAAGATTGCGGTGCGCGCAGCCGGTATCCGGCGATCAGCACCAACACCACTCCTGTCATGATCAACATCGATCCTGCCGACTGTGCATCCATGATGTACCCTCCTTTTCCTTGGCTGAACTGCTTCACGTTTAAGCGAGTGCCGCGAAAAATTCAAATCTTTTTGCTGCTGCCCTCATTTTTGCATTCGGGCAGCAGCAGGACAATCGCCGTCTAAAAGGCGGAGACGCTTGCCGATGCGGGTTTGAATGCGGTACAGTTAAATTCAGAATTTTTGTCGGTGGGGATGTCATAAATTTAAGAATGAAGAGAAAATTGTAGAGACGAACAAGGAAATCTTTTTATGGCCTGGTTCAAAAAGACAAAGGCGCCGCTGGAAGCGATCGCCGCAAAGAAGGTCCAGATTCCGGAAGGCGTCTGGACCAAGTGCCAGAACTGTCAGGAAATTATTTACTTCAAGGAAATAGAGCGCAACCTGAAGGTCTGCCCCAAGTGCGACTATCATTTTCGCATCAGCGCCAGTGAGCGGATAGAGCTGATTCTGGATGAGGGATCGTTTCGTGAAATGGATGCCGGACTGGTTTCCGTCGATTTTCTCGATTTCAAGGATTCCCAGCAGTACTCGGAGCGCCTCGCCAAGGCCATGAAGAAAAACGGCCGCACCGAAGCCGCGGTGTGCGGCGAGGGCACCATCTTTGGGCTGCCGATAGTTATTGCGGTGTTGGAATTTGGCTTTATGGGCGGCAGCATGGGCTCGGTGGTCGGCGAAAAGATCACCCGTGCCATCGAACGGAGCATGGCGGCGCGCTACCCGCTGGTAATTTTCTCCTCTTCCGGCGGCGCGCGGATGCAGGAGAGCATCATGTCGCTGATGCAGATGGCCAAGACCACTGCGGCGCTGAATCAGATGAAGAAACTGGGCCTGCCTTTCATCTCTGTTCTGACCGATCCCACAACCGGTGGCGTGACCGCGAGCTTTGCCATGCTGGGCGATCTCAACATCGCGGAACCGCGGGCCTTGATCGGTTTTGCCGGGCCGCGGGTTATCCAGCAGACGATCCGGCAGGGTCTGCCGGAGGGATTTCAGCGTGCCGAATACCTGCTCGCCCACGGCATGATCGACATGATCGTCCGGCGGCAGGAAATGAAGGCCAAACTGTTCCAACTCTTAAGCATTCTGACCAAGAGCCCGCTGTGAATCCCCATCTGGAATTTCTGTACGGTCTGCGGCAGTCGGTTATCAAGCTGGGCCTGAAGAACATCGCGTTGCTTCTGGCGCAGCTTGATCATCCGCAGAAGGCCTTCAAGAGCATCCATGTGGCCGGAACCAACGGCAAGGGCTCAACGTCGGCCTGTCTTGCCGCCATTCTGGAGGCCGCGGGCTATCGGGTGGGGCTCTACACTTCTCCGCATTTGCAGCGCTTCAACGAACGTATCCGTATCGGCAAACAGCAGATCTCCGATGAGGAGCTGGCCGCGCTGATTGAGGAGATCCGTGCGCGGGCGTGCGGGCAGAGCGCCACTTTTTTCGAGTTCACCACGGCTTTGGCCTTCCTGTGGTTTGCGCGCCAGGAGGTCGATTTCGCGGTGATCGAAACCGGCATGGGCGGCAGGCTGGACGCGACCGTGCTGATCCGGCCGCTGGTCTCAATCGTCACGCCCATCTCCTTTGATCACATGGCAAGCCTGGGGAACACCTTGACCGCCATTGCCGGGGAGAAGTCCTATATCATCAAGGCGCATACGCCGGTAGTCATCGGCCCCCAGGAGCCGGAGGCGCTTGAGGTGCTTTTGGCGCGCGCCGCGCGCATGGAGGCGCCGGTGCGGCTGTGGGGACGTGATTTTGGTGCAAGCGCGCGCGAAAACGGCTTTGCCTATCACGGACGCGAAGATATTGCTCTCTTGCGTCCGGGGCTGCCGGGACAGCACCAGCATGCCAATCTGGCGACAAGCCTGTGTGCCGCCGAGCTGGTGAACGAGCAGGGTTTTCATGTGGAGCGTGCGGCCATGGAAAGCGGTGTGCGCAATGTGGAGTGGCCGGGCAGGCTGGAGTGGTTTCCCGGGCGCATCCTGCTGGACGGAGCGCACAACGCGGCCGGCGCACGGGTTCTGGCGCAGTATCTGTCAGACGAAAATATCAATGATCTCTTCTGGATCGTTGCCATCAAATGGGATAAAGTCGCGGAGGAGATTCTTCTGCCGGTGCTGCCGCACTGCCGGAGATTATACTGTACGGTTGCCGCGGATCAGACTTCCGTCGATCCGCAAAAGCTGGCGGATTTCGCCGGCCGGCATGGAGTCGCCGCGGCAACGTTTGCCACTCCCGCCGCTGCACTGGAAGCGGCGCTTTCGCAGCGCGGCGCCGAAACGCCCCTTCTGGTGGCGGGTTCGCTGTTTCTGGTGGGGGCTGCCCGCGAGTATCTGGAACATTACGTGGAGACAAGCGCATGACGAGTTGCCTTTCAAGCGCCAAGACAAAAAAGTTGCTGGGTCTTTTCGCCCTGTTGGGTTGCGTGAACTGCGGATGGTGCTTCGAACCTCCCCAAAAGAATCTCCCGGTGACGATCAACGCCGATCAACTGCGCTACGATCCGGAAGAAGGCGGTTATCATGCGGAAGGGGACGTAATACTGCAGCAGGGAAAATGGCGGCTTTTTTCCGATCAAATTCTTTGGAATCCGGAAAACGACGATGTGCGGGGCGAAGGCGGGGTCCGTCTGTCGGATGAACAGGAGAATTCGCTTTCCGGTGATGCTTTCCAGTTGAATCTGAAGAGCGGCGAGGGCTGGCTGCGCAACAGCAGGGCCTTTGTCCGGGAGAAGAACTTCCATTTGGCCGCCGACATGTTGTACCGGCTGGATGAAAACAACTACACCGCCAAAGAGGCGACCTTCACCACCTGCGACGGCGACAAGCCCTCTTGGCATTTCAGGGCCAAAGATCTCAAGGTGACCGTGGGCGATTACGCCCAGGGCAAGCATGCGTTTTTTTACATAGGGGATGTGCCGGTTTTCTATCTGCCCTATCTCGCCTATCCGGTGAGCGAGCGCAAGACGGGTTTGCTCATTCCCAAGTATGGCTATTCCGAAAAACGGGGCTTCCAGATGTTCCAGCCCTTTTACTGGGCCATTTCCCGCAACACCGACGCTACGTTCCATCTGGACTACCTGTCCCGCCTGGGTGTGGGCAAGGGCGTGGATTACCGCTACATTTTCAGGAACGACAACAAAGGTTACTTCAACGTATACCATGTAAACGGCTTTGACGAGGGCGGTGACCGGCTGGCCTATATCTGGCGACACACGGGTTTTCTCCCTGGCAATGTGCGGGTTGTGGCGAATATGGAATACGCCGATGAAAAGGACTACTTCGAGGACTTTGGGCAGGAAGCCGAGGAGTACAACAAGAACAGCGTGCAGACCGTGCTGTTTGCCCAGCGCAACTGGGGCAAGCTCAATCTGGGCAGCCAGATAAAGTATATCAAGGATCTGGAAAAACGCAGCGGTGTTATCGCCCAGCGTCTGCCGGAAACGCGGCTGTCTCTGATCCGCCAGCGGCTGACCACTTCGCCAATTTATTATGGTTTTGATGCTTCCCACAATTACTTTTGGCGCCGTGACGGAGAGGATGGCAACCGTCTGATGGCGCGTCCCTATCTGGGCGCCGTGTTCAAGCCGGGCAACATTGTCGAGCTGGAAACCGAAGTGGGAGGCAGAGAGCGGGTGTACTGGGATTCCGAGTACGATACCAATCTCAACTCGGCGGATTTGAGCGTGGCCGCCTCCAGCCGCCTGTCAAGAGTTTATATGGTTAATGGCCGCCGCATCAAGAAGTTGCGCCATGTCATCCAGCCGGAAGTCCGCTATTCCTATGACACCTCGGACAGCCAGCATTCCGTGCCCCAGTTTGACTATCTGGACAACATTGAGGCACAGAACAAGGTTTCCTATGCGTTGGTCAATCGTCTGACGGCGCGCATGGAGGAGAACGGACAGACACGCTATCATGAATTTTTGTGGCTACGCCTTGGACAGGAGTATGATATCCACGAGCTACGCGACCCCGGGGACGAGCATGTGCGTCCTTTTTCGGCGCTGCGCACGGAACTTATTGTACGCCCTACAACCTGGAGCTATCTGGATACCGATACCCTGTACGATGTGAATCCCGATGGCCGGCATTTCGAGATTGTCCGCTGTTATGTGGGGGTACATGACAGCCGCGGCAACGGTCTGAGTACCGGTTACAGCTACCGCGACGAACGTTATGAATATTTGCAGGGTACCGTGAACACCACTCTGCTGGCGCCTTTGTTTTTGAGCTATTCGGGGCGTTTCGATCTGAAAGATGACAAGGAACTGGAGCATGTGCTCAGGGCCGAGTGGCGATTCCAGTGCTGGAGCCTGTTCGTGACCTTCCGCGACCGGGAGGATGACCGGGAGGTTATGTTCAGTTTCGCGCTCAAGGGACTTGGGCGCGAGTTCGGCATATAGGATAATTGTGAGCCTTGGGCGAAGACGACATGCCCTTCAGGGCTTGCAGTTTGTCCACAACGGTGCAACATTTTTTCATCACAGGAAGGAGAGTGTGTCATGAAAGAACTGAAGCTGCGTATCAGGATGCTGCTCGGCGGAATGGCCATGCTGTTGGTAACGGTTGCAGTGGCTTGGGCTGCGCCTCTTGCCCAGCCCTTCCCCAATCAGGGAGCACCCTATGGGGGAACTGTGGAAAGAAACACGCCCCATGTGAAGAAAGCTGCTGCCGGAAAAGCGCGTTTGCCAGGCGAGAAGATCAATGTCAATACGGCCAGTGCGGCGGAACTGTCGAAACTGCCGGGAGTTGGCCCGAAAATTGCCAAGGAGATTGTCGCACGCCGGACCGCTCACGGACCGTTTAAGAGTCCGAGAGATTTGCTCGAAGTCAAGGGTATCGGCAAAAAGGTTTTAAGCGGCATGATGGATGATATCGCCTTTTGACATCTTGAGGTGCTTCCCGCTGTGAAGGAGGTTTGTCATGTTCAGGGATTCCGGATGGTTTCCTATCGTCTTCCGCAAGTTGCCATGGCTTGCGGGCTGTGCCCTGCTTCTTTTCCTTGCATTTGCCATGTTGGGAGAACGCGGCGTGTTGCGTGTCATGGACGTTTCCCGCCAGAAGGATCAGATGGAGGAGGAGATCGCCCGCATAACCGAACAGAACAAACGTCTTGCCAACGAAATTCGCTGTTTACGCTCTGACAAGAAGTTTATTGAGGATGTCGCCCGCCGCGATTTGGGAATGGTCCGGGAGAGCGAACGCATTTACTTCTTTCCCTCGCAGCCGGGGAAATAGCCGCCGAGGGTAGTGCAGGCTGCAGAAGATGTAAGTCCTTGCGGCCAAACAAAATGTTGCATAAAAGCCAAAGCCGGTGAAAGCAGTCCGGCTTTGGCTTTTGCTTTCTCTTTCGGGAAGAGAAAGAACCGGTTTTAAAGAGCCTGGCCATTTGCTCCGTTTTCTTTTTCCCGCTTTTTGGTCCAGCCGTTTTCATCCACCGGTTGGGGCTCCTGATTCAGAAGGACACCGAAGATGACCAGCGCGCTGGAGGCGTATTGCAGCGGTGTCATGCGTTCATCCAGGATCATCCAGGCCAGAAACAGGGTCAGAACCGGCAGCAGGTTGATAAAGGCAACAGCTTTGCCCGCGGAGATTCGGCTGACGCCATAGTTGTAGAGGCCGTAGGCACCAATGGTGATGAAAAGGCCCAGGTAGACCACGCTGAGGACGCCTTCCAGCGTAAATTGGGCAGGGGCCGGGACGCTGGGCAGAAACAGGAGGGGAAAATAGAAACAAGCGCCGGTAAAAGCCTGCAAAGCTGTGAGAAAAAACGGACTGTAGAACGAGGACAGCCGTTTCAGCAGCAGAGTGTAGGCAGCGCCGCAGGTCATGGCCAGCAGTTCGAGCGTGTTGCCCCAAAGTGGATGCGGTGCGGTTTCCGTGGAGATGTTGCCGGCATTGAGCAGTCCCACTCCCAAAACGGCGATGCACAGTCCGGCAAGAGCCCTTTTGGACATGCGTTCTCCAAAAAACAGAAAAGCGCCCAGAGTTACGAGCAACGGCATAAAGGTGGTGATAAGCCCGGCTTGAGATGCGCTGGTATTTTTGAGCGCATTGGCTTCCAGCAGGAAGTAAAGGCAGGGTTCGCACAGCGCCATCGCCGCCAGAATCGGGATGTCTGCCTTGCGGAAGCGTATGCGGCGAAACGTGGGGATCCAGAATGCAAAGACCAGGCTGGCCACCACCATGCGTCCGAAAATGACCCAGATGGGGTGGTAATATTGGAAGGAAAGTTTCAGGACGATAAAGGAGCTGGCCCAGAGCAGCATGGCTGCAATCAGGCTGAAAACGGGAAGGTGGATCATCTGTTCCTCTCTGCGATTTGTGCCAGTTTGACGCCTGCGGCAAATGCCGTTTCCAAGCGTTGGGGATCTTTGCGGATGTCGTCGTTCTCTTCCAGCGTGCCGTAGCAGCAACTGTTCTGGACGACCATGTCCAAAGCGTCGCAGAAGTAGCGTAGAGGACGCAGCACTCCTTCGAACAGCTGCGGGGTTTCCCTGCGGGCGGCGGTTACGATGATGAGGGCGGGGCGCCGGTGGGGGCCGGTTTCGTGCAGGCGGTACTTGCGTATCCAGAAACACTGGCATCGGTCGATCAGCAGTTTCAACGGTGCGGGTACCGTGCCGAAGAATATGGGAGAGGCAACGAGCAGGCCATGGCATTGTTCGAAGAGGGCGGCTATGTGCTGAAAATCGTCGCCAATGACGCAGTGCCCGTTTTGCGTACAGCTGTAATCTTCCCGGCAGGGCGCAATGCACAAGGCATCAGGAAACAGTTCTTCCACGCATGCGCCGGCTGTACGTGCACCCTTTATCGCCGCTGCCAGGAGCTGGGAACTATGCCCGTTGCGGCGGGGGCTTCCGTGAATGGCGGCCAGTTTGAGGTCTGGAGACATTTTGTGCTCTTCCGTTGATGTGTTGAGACAGAAAGATAAAAAATTGTTGCCATGGCTTGAGATGTGCCAAATCCGTTCTTGTATTTGTTCCGGGTTTCCGGTTAGAAACTTGAGCTTGTTTTTATGATGCGTTTGCGGATAATTGCCGGACGTTTCCGGAACTGATATACTTAAAAATTCAAACTTTTGCACGACCGACAATACCTTGTAAAGGGAACGGTGGAGAACAATGGAAATTATTTTGAATGCAGGCCCGGTAGTTAAAGTGGTGATGGGGATTCTGATTTATCTGTCGGTAGTCTCCTGGGCGATTATTTTTCACAAGTGGCTGGTGGTAGGACGTGCCAGAAAAGCTTCCGACGGGTTTATGGAACTGTTCTGGACCAAGAAAAATTTTGAAGCCATCAACCAGAATCTGCGGGCGTACGCAGCTTCGCCGCTGTGCGTGCTGTTCCGGGAAGGTTATCAGGAATTGCTGCGTGCCCGGCGTATCCAGGCCTCCGACAGCCCGCCCGACGATTTTCCGATGGGGACGGATTACATTGCCCGGGCATTGCGCCGTGCCATGACCAGCGAAACGCAGAGACTGGAGAGATTTCTGCCCTTTCTGGCGACGACCGGATCGACAGCGCCGTTCATCGGTCTGTTTGGCACGGTATGGGGGATCATGGATTCCTTTCATAACATTGGCCAATCGGGAAGCGCCTCGCTTGCGGTTGTGGCGCCTGGTATTTCCGAAGCCTTGATCGCCACGGCCATTGGTTTGGTAGCAGCCGTGCCGGCGGTTATCGGCTACAATCATTTTTCTCATAAAATTGATGTTATCGTTGGCGAGATGGACAATTTTAGCCAGGAATTTCTTAATATTCTTGAACGTATGCAGAGGAGGGCCTGACAGACCATGACGGCGGGACGAAACGGCAGAGCCCGGGCCATGTCGCAGATCAACGTGACGCCTTTTGTAGATGTCATGCTGGTTCTGCTGATCATCTTCATGGTGACCGCCCCAATGCTGGAAACCGGAGTGGAGGTCAACCTTCCGGAGGTGGCGGATGCGCCAGGTCTCGAAGAAACCAAGGAGCCGATAGTTGTGACGATCAACCGGAGCGGCGCCATCTTTGTGGGCAAAAGCCAGGTGAACGACCCCGAAAAACTGACGCCGGTCATTCGGGAAATGCTGGCGCGCAACAAGGAACGGGCGGTGTTTCTGGAGGCGGACAAGGACGTCGCCTATGGTCAGGTGGTGCCAGTTTTGGCGGCGCTTCGCAAAACAGGTGTGACCCGTCTGGGCATGGTGTCGCAGGAACCTCGGTGAACAAGGATGCGGAAAAGCAACTTTCTCTCTACCATTGTCGGGCGTGGTGATCGTGGCATCGGCTGGATGCTGGTCCTTTCCCTGCTGGCGCATGCGCTTGTGATGGTGCTGGCGGTCGTTATGACGCTGCCGACGGTTCGCCGCGAGGAAAAGCGGGTGTACTATGTGGATCTGATAAGCAAACCGGTTATCAATCCCAAGGCTGGTCATCCGGAGGGTGGCAGTCCCGCGCCCGGCCCCAAGTCGGCGAAACCGGGAACGCCGGGGACACCGGGGCCTGCGCCTCAGCCTCCCGCTCAGCCTGCCTCTTCCAAGGCGCCTTCCACTTCTCCGAGTACGCCGGCGCCCAAGGCTGCACCACAACCCAAGGCTGCACCACCACCCAAGGCTGCACCACAACCCAAGGCTGCACCACAACCCAAGGCGGAGCCACAGCCCAAGGCGAAGCCGCAGCCCAAGACTGCCCCGCAGGCCAAACCTGAACCGGCACCTGCCAAGCCGGCGCCGAACAAGGCTCCGCAGGCGGATACTTCTGCCAAGGCGCCCAAGACTGTCACCAAGGCCGAGACTGGACAAACGGCCAAAACCGCGGCACAGACGCCATCCCAGAAAGGGACCAAGGCTGCATCTCCGCCAACCCCAACCGGCAAAACCGCGTTGAAGACGGCTCCGGAGACGAAACCTGCTGCTGACGGGAAACAGGCGTCCCAGGCGGCTTCCGCCAAGACCGCCCCATCTTCGTCCGCTTCCGCCCCGGCGAAAACTTCGCCGCAAACCGCAAATGCCGGCAAGGACAAGAGCGCAGACAGCCAGTATCAGCAGGTGAAGGATGTTGTGGCCGCCATGCAGCAGCGGAAAGCCGCCGAAGCGAAACAGCGTTCCGACGAAGCCGCGGTGGCGGGCAAGATTGCCGCTTTGGGCCGCAAGGTGGGTTCCGGCTCCGGGACTGGTGGTGGCGGGGACGGTGGCGGCAGTGGCGGCGGCCGTGGAACAGGAGGCGCCCTGGGCCCTGGCAAGGTCAACGCGCCTTTGGGCACACCCGGTGGAACCGGTACCGAGGAGGGCGTGACGGTGGCGCCCTGGCTGAAGAAAGTTTTCCAAACAAACTGGTGGCTTCCCAAAAACAAGATCAGCCGTCCTGATCTGGAGACCGAAATTCGTGTGGTCTACGATGCGGCAGGGAATCTGAAGCACAAGGAAATCGTCAAATCTTCCGGCGATAAAGTTTTTGATCAGTCGGTGGAGGATGCTGTGCAGAAGTCGAGGAAGTTGCCGCAGCCGCTTCCCGCCCCGTTTGACGGAACAGTCATTTTTAATGTGAAGGAGTTGTACCGATGATAGGGAACATATATCGGCGTGTGGTTCTGATGGCGATGGTTCTGTTGTGGCCCGCGCTTGCCGGGAGTGCGACCATTGAGGTAAGCGCGCCGGGACAGCAGGTCATCTCGCTGGCGGTAACCCGGATTTTGCCCATGGACGCTTCCCGTCCGGAACTGGCGCAGGAATTTTACAAGGTGCTGACGGGCGATTTGGAGATGAGCGGCCTGTTTCGTTTGGTCGATCCCGCGGCTTTTCTTTCCGATGCGAGTCATCTGACGCTGGAAAGTTCGCAGGTGGATTTTGAACAGTGGAGGATGCTGGGTCCGGAAGCGGTGGTGAAGGGAGGGTATTCCCTGGAAAACGGGCGTCTGCTGGTGGAGGCGCGCCTTTTTGACGTCGTCAGCCAGAAGATGATAACCGGCCAGCGCTATACCGGAAGCACGGAGGAGGTCCGGCTGATGGCGCATGCCTTTGCCGATCAAATCCTGCAGGCCTTTACCGGCCAGATGGGCGCCTTTCGTGGCAAAATCGCGTATATAAGCGATCAGACCGGTTTCAAGGAACTCTATATGATGAATGTGGACGGAACGGGAGTGGTTCAGCTGACCAATCATCGTTCGCTGGTGATTAATCCCGATTTTTCTCCCAGTGGCACCGATCTGCTGTTTACCTCATATCGTTCCGGCAATCCGGATCTGGTTCGGCTGAATCTGGCGACGCGGCAGGAAAGCCGTGTTTCGAGCAGGAGCGGCTTGAACATTTCCGGCCGCTTCAGTCCGAAAGGGGACAATGTGGCGCTGACCATGTCCGAGCAAAACGGTTCCGATATCTATGTGGTGGGGGCGAGCGGGAAACGGCGTTTGACCAGCGCCTGGGGGATCGATGTCGATCCCAGTTGGAGCCCTGATGGCTCACGCCTGGTCTTTGTCTCGGACCGGATGGGTTCCCCGCAGTTGTTTGTCATGAATGCCTCTGGCGGGGGCGAGCGGAGGCTTACCTCGCGCGGGAGCTACAATGTTACGCCAGCCTGGAGTCCGGCAGGAGATCGTATTGCCTTCAGCCGGATAGAACAGGGGCACTTCGAGATTTATACCATTCGCCCTGATGGTTCGGACGAGCGCCGCCTGACCTTTGGGGCCGGCAACAAGGAGCATCCCCGCTGGAGTCCGGATGGGCGTTTTTTGGTCTTTTCCTCAGATCAGGGAGGCAGGAAGGCTCTTTATGTGATGCGTTCCGACGGAGGAGGTCTCCGTCGGCTTTCCGGTGGAGGCGGCAACTGCATTCATCCGGCCTGGTCTCCGCGTTGACGAACTCTTGAAGGGACACCAAAGCAGGACATTGAAACAATTTTTTTCAAACAAAGGAGAAAGAGATGAGTAAGTGGAAATTGGTAATGGCGGTGGGAATAAGCGTATTGATGATCGCGGCATGCGCCAAGAAGCCTGTTGAAGAGAGCGGTGCCGGTACCACCGGTGCCAACGTCGGGACTCAGCAACAGTACGGTTTTGGTGAACAAGGCGTGGGAGAAACCAATTTTTCCGGGAGCCGTGATGGACTCGGAAGCGGAAGCTCGGGATGGAGCAACAATGATCAGCGGCAGGGCTTTCAGGGCGCTGGCACCCCAATCCCCGAACTTGAGAGGATCTTTTTCGAATATGATCGCTACACGCTTTCCGAGGCAGCGCGTACCACTCTGTCCCGCAATGCCGCCTATATCAAAAATCATCCCGAGTTGCGGATCATTGTCGAGGGCCATTGCGACCAGCGCGGTTCTGACGAATACAATCTCGCACTGGGAGAGAAACGTGCCCAGGCAGTGGCTGCATATCTGAGCACGTTGGGAGTTGCCTCTTCCCGGATGCGGGTTATTTCCTATGGAGAAGAAATTCCGCTTGATCGGAGTGGAACGGAAGCCGCAATGGCTAAAAACCGTCGGGCCGAGTTTAAACGGGACAACTAAAATTTTGCGAAAGTGCATCCAAAACCGGTCCCCTGCCAATTTCTGGGTCTAGAACCAGTATGTAGGGAACTGCAAAGCTTGGAAAGCATTTCCAGGGGAAACGCCGATGAATACGCTGTGGTTCATAACTGCAGTGATGTACAGCCGGCGTTTTCTTTTTTCTGTATCAATTGTTAAAATTGCAATGGGAAAGTGTCTCTATGTGAATAAAAAATTGACAAATGGACAATAAACAGTTTTTAATTTTTCCAGTTATTATAATTGATGGAGGAGCAGATGAAGAGAAGAAGTAATTGGCTATGGATAATAGTGGCGATTATGTTGGGAGGTTGTGCTTTCTCCCAAGAAGAAACTGCATTGAAACGCGATCTGGATGAGATGAAGAATCGGCTTGCCTATTTGGAACAACGTGCCGCTTCGGAAAGTCAGGCATCCCAGGGACAGGCCAATATGCAGGCGGATCTGGACAATCTGCGGGTGGAACTGCAAACGGTCAGGGGCCAGTTGGCTGATCAGGAACGTCAAAACGCCCAGTTGAAACAGGAATTGACCACACAGATCAACAACACCAAAAAAACAGTGGAAAAAGCTCCAGCTCCGGCGAAGACGGTTGCAAAAGAGGAGCAACCAGAGTCGACGGATGCGGAGGAGGTCTATAAACAGGCTTTGGCCCGTATTCGTGAAAATGGCGATTACTCAGGTGGACGCAAGGCGCTTCAGGGCTTTGTAAAGACCTATCCCGATAATTCGCTTGTTCCCAATGCCCTGTATTGGGTAGGAGAAACGTATTATGCGGAAAAAGATTATGAGAATGCCATTGTCCAATTCCAGAAAGTATTGGACAAGTATCCGCAGCATGCGAAGGCGGCAGCATCTCTGTTGAAACAGGCATTGTCTTTCCAGACGATGGGAGACAGCAACAGTGCTCTTGTCTTGTACGACAAGGTGGTTGCTTCATATCCCACTACGTCGGAGGCGGGGGTTGCCCGTCAAAAAGCGAGTGCTTTGAGGAATAAATAGGATCAGCTCAATTCGTGCCCATATGTAAAAATCGTTAACGGGAATTTTTTGTTTTGGTGAACAAAGATACTATTGTTGCTCCTGCCACCCCACCGGGGGAGGGAGGCATTGGCGTTATTCGTCTTTCCGGCAATCAGTCGGAAGATTTTCTTCGTCGCCTTTTTCATCCTCGTTACCATCGTTCTCAATTCCCCCGGTTTCAATCCCACCATCTCTATTACGGAGATATCTTTTCTGTTCATCAGCAGCCGATAGACGAGGTGATGGCGGTTGTCATGCGCGCCCCTCATTCCTATACCTGCGAAGATGTTGCCGAAGTTCATTGTCATGGCGGGCCGTTTGTCGTGCGGCAGATAGTGGATAATTTTATTCGGCTGGGAGCGCGTCTGGCGGAGCCGGGAGAGTTTACCCTTCGGGCCTTTTTGAATGGCCGTCTGGATTTGACTCAGGCTGAGGCGGTTATTGATTTAATCAGGGCCAGATCGGACAGGGCGTCGGAAATAGCAGTCAGGCAACTTTCCGGGAAACTGGGAAATGCTTTGGATGCGATCAAAAATGAACTTTTGAATATCTTGGCCATTATCGAAGCCCATATTGATTTTCCGGAGGAAGAACTGCCGCCGGTATACCGGGAAAATCTTGAAAACAGTGCAAAAAAGAACGTCGATGAAGTCGAGAGGATTCTGAATTCCTTTGCATATGGCCGAATTGCCAAGGAGGGGATTGCAGTCGTTTTGGCAGGTCGGCCCAACGTTGGGAAGAGTTCCATTCTTAATGCATTACTGGAAGAAGAACGTGCCATAGTGACCGATATTCCGGGAACGACAAGAGATGCCATAGAGGGACGCTTAACGGTAGGCGGCTTTTTATTGAACATTGTTGATACGGCCGGAATCCATCGTACCGAAAATATCATCGAGAGTGCTGGTATCAAAAAAACCCTCAAACATATTGAATATTCAGATATTGTTCTGTTTATTGTCGAGCGGGATACGTTTACTGAAGAAGATATGAAAATATTTGATACCTGCAAATCTCACAATATGCTGATATTATTTAATAAAATTGATTTGGGGGATTTTGAGGTTCCTGGATTTCTGAGAGATTTTCCATCTGTAAAAATATCCGCTCATACGGGATATGGTATGGGCGATTTGAAAAAAATGATTATGGAAAATATATCTCAGCACTTTAATCTTCTTGCATCGGAAGAAAATGCCATTATTTCTTCACAGCGCTGCTGGGAATCTCTTAATAAGTCCAAAGAATGCATAAAAAGATTTCTCGGCGGTCTTGACGACAATATTCCGTGGGAATGCCTTGCGCTTGAGATAAAGGATGCTTTGGTATTTCTGGGAGAGATTACCGGAGAAACCTTTTCAGATGATGTCCTTAAGAAGATTTTTTCGAAGTTTTGTATAGGCAAGTAATTTGAGATGATGCCGTCATTTTATTGCTGGATTGATAAAAACGGCCCCAGAATTGAGAAAGTGCTCCAAAAAGAGATTGATTTTCCTATCTTGGGCCCCTATAAGTTACAAGAAAGCGGAACTTTCAAATCAGTTCTTTTTATCATAACAACAAGGAGACAACGAATATGACAAAACTTTTGGAAATGGCTGTAGAAATGGTCAAGACTCGTCTTGCATCAACTCCCAACAGTAAAGTCAGCAATGAAGAGATGATGGCTCAGATTAAGGAACTGTATGCTCAGCTTTTGGAATTGAGCAAAGGCGAGGAGGAAGCGGGGAATCGTGCCGGAGCGGCAAATATGTTGGGCGGAGAAGTATTGGCCGAGCCGTCTATCCCGCCGAAAAAGGCTTTTAAAAAAGACAAGGTCATCTGTTTGATTTGCGGCAAGGAAATGAAGACGTTGTCTCGTCATCTGAAAGCTGCTCACGAGATGTCTCCCAAGGAATACCGGCAAAAATTTGGCATTGACAAAAAACAACCTCTGGCCGCCAAGACGTATTCGGAAAACCGGCGTCAGATGGCCATCGTCCGCGGGTTGGGAGAAAATTTGGCGAAGGCCCGTGCCAACAAACGGAAGAGCAGAGAAAAAGGCAAACTGGAAAAAGTGGTTAACAATGAGGAATGAGCGCGCATTGCGGTAAGAAGCGTACTTTTGGATACTTGGCTTTTTCGGACATGCGCGGTTACAAATGCCCGAGCTTGTCTCGCCGTTACGATTGACAAAACGATTTTCACATGCTAGGAAAAATACCGTTTTAGGCCGGAGATTTGTTGCGCGTACGGTGCGTCTTGAGAGGATCATCCCTGCACCCTTGATAAGGGATGAGCAGAATCAGCGGGTTGTGGCCGGCATTTTTAAGAAAAAGAGTTTTTTGTAGGTCGTTAACGTTCGTTGGAGGTGCGCGTTGCTTGAAATTAACTCTACCATCCTTATCCAGTTTGTGACATTTGTCTTGCTGATGATCATACTCAATCTCCTGTTGTATCGTCCGTTGCGCAAGGTTTTGCAGAAACGCCGCGATGTGGTGGAACGTGATCATTTTGATGCGAATCATATGGGCAGAGAAGTGGAACGGGGGATTTCGCGTTACAAGGAGTTAATGGAGGAAGCGCGGAAAAAGGGCAAGGAAGAGAAGGAAAAGCTTCGCCAGGAAGGCATGGCGGCACAACATAAGCTGCTTGAAGAGACAGAAGAAATCGTGCGCAAAAAGAAAGAGGATATGCGCGCGCAGATAGAGCGAAATGTCCAGGATGTGAAAAATGAGATGGGCAAATACGCTCAGGATTTGGCGAAGGAAATTACGGAGAAGATTTTGGGCAGGGCAGTTTGATACTGTTGGAGAGACGATATTGATGAAAAACAAAGATATTCGTACATTGTTTTTTTGTAGCGCACTGATGCTGTGTGCAGTCTCGGTAGCAATGGCGTCGGGCGAGGCCCATCACGATGCTGGGGCGTTGTGGAAAGATTTTATATTTAGAAGCATTAACTTTATCGTCTTGGTAGGAGCGCTGGGTTACTTCGTTTTTACTCCAATCAAGAATGCATTGATAGGAAGAAGCAAAAAAGTTGCTGCGGACCTGGAGGAAGCAAAGGAAGCACGGTTGAGCGCAGAGGCAAAATATAAGGAAATATGCTTAAAGCTTCAGAACGCTCAGGAAGAAGTAGAGAGCCTTCGCGCTGCTCTTGAAAAAGAAGGCATTGAAGAACGCGACAAGATTATGAGTCAAGGTAATCAGTTGTGTGAAAAAATACAAAAAGATGCCGACAAATGGGCTGCGATTGAGGTTGAGAATGCGCGCACAGAATTACGACGTGAAATGTCGCAATTGGCAATATCTTTGGCTTCCGAGATGATCAAGAAGAATATAGATTCCGAAGATCAGGAGAAATTGGTAAGTAATTATCTTAAAGCTATAGGAGACCTCCATTGAGTGCCAATGTTATCCCCAAACGCTATGCGAAGGCTTTGCTGTCGATAGCCGATACTCCTCAGGAAATGGAGGCTATTGGCAAAGAGTTGGGCATAATGAGTGAGATGTTGTCCAATGATGAGGAGATAAGAAAACGGCTGACATCTCCACTCTATCCTAAACCTTCCAAAATCAAGTTGTTGGACGAAATAATCAATGCCGCAGATTTTTCTGCGAATGTACGGAATTTTCTCAAACTCCTTCTGGAGAAGGAACGGCTGGTCTTCTTGAAACAGATCGTTCAGGAGTTTGAGGGATTGCTCAATGAGAAACTGGGAGTTTCCCGCGTCCAGCTGATAACGGCAAAAAGTCTTGCGAGCGAGCAGAAGGAAGCGATTCAGTCTGCGCTTCAGAATAAAATGGGGAACAAGATTGTCCTTGAGGCAGATGTGGATGAGAGCTTGATCGGGGGCGCTGTAATAAAATTGGGAAGTCGGGTGATAGACGGCAGTGTGTTATCGTTAATCCAAAGAATGGGAAATACCTTAGCAAAGGGGTGAGATGATCCTATGGAAATAAGAGCGGAAGAAGTCAGTGCTATCATAAGAAATCAGATCAAAAACTTTGGCCAGGAAGTAGAAGTCAGTGAGACCGGGGTTATCATTTCTGTGGGTGACGGTATCGCACGTATTCATGGCCTTGACAAGGCAATGGCGGGTGAATTGCTGGAGTTTCCCGGCGAGACCATGGGAATGGTGCTGAATCTGGAGGAAGACAATGTCGGCGCCGCCATTTTGGGTGAGGCCGAACATATCAAGGAAGGTGCCATTGTTAAACGAACCAAGCGTATCGTTGAAGTCCCGGTAGGAGAGGCGCTTTTGGGGCGGGTTGTTAACGCAATAGGTGTGCCGATTGATGGGCTTGGTCCGATTAATGCCGAGAAGTACAGCCAGGTAGAGATAAAGGCTCCGGGTATTGTCAAGCGTAAATCCGTGCATGAGCCCATGCAGACTGGCCTGAAGGCGATTGATTCGATGGTTCCCATCGGCCGTGGACAACGGGAGCTGATCATTGGTGACCGGCAGACGGGTAAAACGGCCTTGGCGATCGATGCCATTATCAATCAAAAAGGCCAGAACATGGTGTGTATCTATGTCGCCATTGGTCAGAAACGTTCGACGGTAGCTCAGGTCGTCGATAAACTGAAAAAATTTGGAGCGATGGAGTATACGATCGTCATCGCGGCGACAGCTTCCGAGACGGCTCCGTTGCAGTTTATCGCGCCGTATTCCGGTGCGACGATGGGCGAATTTTTCCGCGACAATGGCAAGCATGCACTGGTTATTTATGACGACCTTTCCAAGCAGGCAGTTGCCTATCGTCAATTGTCGCTGTTGCTTCGCCGTCCGCCAGGACGTGAGGCCTATCCGGGCGATGTTTTCTATCTGCATAGCCGTTTGCTGGAGCGTGCGGCGAAACTGCACGAGGGTCTGGGCGGCGGCAGCCTGACGGCTCTGCCCATAATTGAGACTCAGGCGGGCGATGTTTCCGCTTATATTCCTACGAACGTTATTTCCATTACGGATGGTCAGATATTCCTGGAAAGCGACTTGTTCTATTCAGGTGTCCGTCCGGCAATCAACGTCGGTTTGTCTGTATCGCGTGTTGGCGGAAGCGCCCAGATCAAGGCCATGAAGCAGGTCGCGGGAACTTTGCGTCTTTCTTTGGCACAGTACCGTGAAATGGCCGCGTTCGCACAGTTCGGTTCGGATCTGGATGCTGCCACTCGTAAACAGCTGCAGCGTGGCGAGCGGCTTGTGGAAGTGCTCAAACAGCCCCAGTATCAGCCGTTGCCCGTAGAAAAACAGGTCATGATTATTTACGCCGCAAACAACGGTTTTGTGGACGCATATCCGACGAATATTTTGCAGCGCTACGAGAAAGAACTGTTTGCTTTCCTGGATGAGCATCATGATGATCTTCAGAAGACCATAGCGGAAAAGAAGATTATCGATGCGGAGACAGAAGAACGTATTAAGGCGGTTTTGGGCGAATTTAAAGAAAAATTTGTTGCGTAAAGGTGACGGTGAATGACCAGCCTCAAGACTATTAAAAAGCGAATAAGCTCGGTTAAAAATACTCAGCAGATTACCAAAGCCATGAAAATGGTTTCTGCTGCGAAATTACGCAAAGCCCAACAGGCGGTGCTGGATACTCGTCCTTATGCCAATAAGATGAGTTCTGTTATCGCCAATCTTGTCAACAAGGTTGAAGTTGCGCATCCTCTGCTGAAGAAACGGCCTCGGGAGCGTGCCTTGATTCTGCTCGTTACCGGGGATCGTGGTTTGTGCGGCGGATTCAATGTCAATATTTCAAAGGCGGTTGAACGTTTTTGCCGTTCCAATCCTGAGGAGTTTAAACAGATTGATGTTGCCATTATCGGTCGCAAGGGCAATGAATATCTCAAACGGCGGAATGTCAACATTGTCAATGTTTACGAAAACCTGACAGAGGATGTGAATTACCAGACGGCAGCTTTGCTGGGAGAAGAGCTTTCTGCGGCGTATACTGAAGAACGCTACGACGTGATTTATATGTATTATAATGCGTTTCGTAGCGTCATTTCTCAGGACATTACCCGAGTGCAGTTGCTTCCGGTTACAATGCCTGAGGGAAAGGATGAAGAAAGCGCCGATCCCGGCTATATTTTCGAGCCGAATCCCAAAGAAGTTCTTTGTCAGCTGTTGGCCAAGAATGTGGAAGTGCAAATTTTTAGGGCTCTTTTGGAATCACGGGCCTCTGAACAGGGCGCCCGGATGACAAGTATGGATAGTGCAACCAAGAATGCTACGGAGATGATTGCGAAGCTGACTTTGCAGTATAACCGTGCGCGGCAGGCTGCCATTACGACGGAGCTGGTAGAAATTATCTCTGGTGCGGAAGCCATCAAATAACGGTATGTGCAACGTACGCTGACTACGTTTTTATCCCAGATGTTTATTATGGAGGAGGAGCGGTTTAATGGATAAAGGAAAGATTTCTCAGGTCATTGGCCCAGTTATTGACGTAGAGTTCGAGGAAGGAAATCTTCCTGAGATTTATACGGCTCTTAAAATTACCAATCCGGCCATCAATGATGAGGAATGGAATCTGGTCGTTGAGGTTGCCCAGCATTTGGGTGAAAACACAGTTCGGACCATTGCCATGGATTCGACGGATGGTTTGGTCCGGGGGCAGGAAGTCCTCAATACCGGCAAGCAGATTTCCATGCCTGTAGGCCATGCGACATTGGGACGTATTATCAATGTTGTTGGGCAGCCGGTAGATGAAATGGGGCCGATTTCCAGCGACAAATATTGGCCAATTCATCGTCCCGCTCCCGAGTTTGTCGATCAGTCGACAGAAGTTGAAGCCTTTGAGACAGGCATCAAGGTCGTCGATCTTTTGGCGCCTTATTCTCGTGGCGGAAAGATCGGTTTGTTCGGCGGCGCCGGCGTCGGCAAGACGGTTTTGATTATGGAACTGATTCACAACATCGCCAAGCAGCACGGTGGGTACTCGGTTTTTGGCGGAGTTGGCGAGCGTACGCGTGAAGGAAACGACCTGTGGCATGAAATGAAGGATTCCGGCGTACTTGACAAGGCATCACTGGTTTATGGCCAGATGAATGAGCCGCCAGGAGCACGTGCCCGTGTTGCGCTTTCGGCTTTGACGGTTGCCGAGTATTTCCGTGATGAAGAGGGGCAGGATGTGCTCTTCTTTATCGACAATATCTTCCGTTTTACCCAGGCTGGTTCGGAGGTTTCGGCTTTGCTTGGACGTATTCCTTCGGCGGTTGGTTATCAGCCTACCCTGAGTACTGAAATGGGAGAATTGCAGGAGCGTATTACGACGACCAAGAAGGGGTCCATTACTTCGGTTCAGGCCATTTATGTTCCTGCCGACGACTTGACAGACCCGGCTCCTGCCACGGCATTTGCCCATTTGGACGCGACAACGGTTTTGTCCCGTCAGATAGCCGAGCTTGGTATTTATCCGGCAGTTGACCCTCTGGATTCGACCAGCCGTATTCTTGATCCCCAGATTGTGGGTGCCGAGCACTATCGGGTTGCTCGCGAGGTTCAGTTCATTCTGCAGCGTTACAAGGATCTTCAGGATATCATTGCTATCCTTGGTATGGATGAGCTTTCCGAAGATGACAAGCTGGTGGTATCGCGGGCAAGAAAGATTCAGCGTTTCCTGTCCCAGCCGTTCCATGTTGCTGAAGCGTTTACCGGTTCTCCTGGCAAATATGTCAAGCTGGAAGATACGATCAAAGGCTTTGGTGAAATCGCGGCCGGCAAGTATGACGAACTTCCTGAGCAGGCTTTTTATATGGTGGGAACTATTGAGGAAGCGATTGAAAAAGCGGAAAAACTGGCTTCGTAATTTTTCTGGGGATGTAATATGGCAGAAAAGTTGAAACTTGAGATGGTCACACCGTACGGTACCGTGCTTTCCGAGGAAGTGGACGATGTCGTTGCGCCGGGAGTCATGGGTGAGTTTGGTATTTTGCCTGGCCATAGAGCGATGTTGGCGCTTCTGGATATAGGGGTTTTTTCCTATTTGAAGAACGGAAAGCGTTCTTATGTGGCGATTAACTGGGGTTACGTGGATGTCAACCAGGATCGGGTCACCGTAATGGTAGAGACAGCGGAACCTGAGGATCTTATCGATTTGGAGCGTGCCAAAAGGGCTATGGGGCGTGCGCAAAAGACGCTTGAGGGGCTGACCGAGGACGATAAGGAATACAAAGTTGCAGAAGCTGCCTTGCATCGTGCTCTTATCCGGATCCAGGTGGCCAATCGAGGCAGATAAATTCAAAAGAAAGAAGAATAAAAAAGCGGCTTTCGGAAGAAAGCCGCTTTTTTGTTTTCAGGAGAGTCCGGAGAGGAAACGTTCTGCTTCCAGTGCTGCCCGGCAGCCGGAAGCGGCGGCGGTTATCGCCTGTCGGAAAAGCGGTTCCTGGACATCTCCGGCGGCAAAGACTCCCGGAATATTGGTCGCGGTGCTTTTTCCGGCCGTGACGATGAATCCTTCTTTATCGAGTTCCAGCTGACCGGCGAACAATGCGGTATTGGGAACATGGCCTATTGCTACAAACAGTCCGGCACAGTTTAATTCTTCAATATGACCGGATGGAAGGTGACGAAGCCGAAGGCTGGTCAACCCGGTTTGCCGGTCTCCCAGAAGCGAATCCACCGTCTGCTCCCAGTGAAAAACTATTTTGTCATTGGAGAGCGCTCGTGTGGTCAGTGAAGGGGCGGCGCGCAGCTGGTTTCTACGATGAATCAGATGTACCCGTGTGGCAAAACGGGTGAGAAAGAGTGCTTCGACGACGGCAGAGTTTCCTCCTCCGACTACTGCTACTTCCTGGCCCCGGTAAAAAAAGCCGTCACAGGTGGCACAAACGGAGACTCCCCGGCCGTACAGTTCTTGCTCATTGGGGAGCCCCAGTGGACGGGGGGAAGCGCCGGAGGCGATAATAAGCGTTTGGCAGTACAGTGTTTCGTCGTGCATCTGGATTACCAGCGGCTGTGTCTGGAGATGTACACCGGTTACTTCTCCATCCAGAATTTCGGCTCCAAGCCACCGGGCCTGGGCTTCCATGGCCTCCATCAGCTGGGGTCCTTCAATTCCGTTGGAGAAACCGGGATAGTTTTCCACCAATGTTGTGGTAGTCAACTGTCCACCTGGTTGCCGGCCGCGAATGACCAAAGGCGACAGTTGGGCACGGGCCGCGTAGATAGCGGCACTCAGGCCGGCTGGACCTGAGCCCAGAATAATAATAGTATGTTGCTGTGGCATAATATTTTCCTCTTTGAAAAATATATGTCCCCTAAGAAAAGAGTTCTTTTGGAAACTGTCCGGGAAATGGTAACAAACTGCTGGCTCAACCATCTTTGTATGGTCAAGACGAGCTTATGGAATTGTTTTTTTTGAGAACTTTTACAGCAGGGAAACCCAGATAGATTCGATACCGGCAAGGAGAGATCTGTGGGGGAGGGAGGGGGTTACCCTCCCTCTCTCAAACAGCTTTAAGAAAAGGGGATTATTTGGGAACGCGTACAAACAGGGCAATCAATACTTACTTCTTAGAGAGGTTTCGGATAGCAAACGTACTCAGCTTTTGCTACTTTCTCACCGCATTTCTCGCATACGAATTTCTGCATGGAGCGATAAGCCTTCAGCTGAGCTGCGCCGGGGCCGCCTCTTTTCTTTACATGACAGATATGAGGACAATTACCTTCGTTTTTGCAATCACAAGTTGCTGCCATAATGTTCACTCCTCCTTGGTTAGGATATATTTGGTACTGCTTAAGTGTTAAGAATCGCTGCCTGCCCCTTTTCCTAGAGGAAAAAATAACATCCGTAGCCCTGCCTGTCAATACTTTAGGCTTGGCGATCTTGGAAGTAAGTAGAGTGTTTGGTGAAAAGGACACGGAAGCAGTTTCTGAATGGGTAACGCCCCGGTCCAGTTTTTTTATCAGGTTGTGTCCCCCATGGAGGTGTATCATCCTCTGGAAAGTACCGGTTTTACCTGGTGTGGATTGGGCGGGAATAACGCCTCTTTTTAAGGAGAAATATATGAACAATCGAAGTTCTGATGCTGCCATTGCGGTTCTTGCCATCGGCGATGAAATCCTGACAGGACGGATTCAGGACAGTAATACCCGCTGTATAGCCCGGACGTTGATGTCGAACGGTTTGAAATTGCGCCGGGTGATGACCGTTTCCGATGACAGCGCGGCAATTGGTGAGGCTTTGCTCTGGCTGGGGGCTCGCCATCGGGCGGTTGTTGTCAGTGGTGGTCTGGGCCCGACTGGTGATGATGTGACGGCGCAGGCGGCGGCTTTGGCCCTGAATCGTCCCCTGCAGCTCAATCAGGAAGCCCTGGAGATGGTGCGCGCCCGCCTTCGTCATTTTTGCAGCGGCGATATCACGCAGGCGCAGAAAAAACAGGCGTATATTCCCGAAGGCGCGGTACTGCTTCCCAATACGAAAGGAAGTGCGCCGGGTTTCATGGTGGAGCAGGACGGCTGCCGGTATTTTTTTCTGCCTGGAGTGCCTGCCGAGATGAGCGCGATGCTCTACGCAAGCGTTGTGCCGCTGCTATTGGATATTTTTACGCAATCTGCGTTTTGGGCCGAGCGTTGCTTTACGCTTTTGGGAGTGCCGGAATCACAGGCGGAACGCATGCTGAAAACGCTGGATTTGCCGGAAGATATACGTGTGGCGCTGTGTGTACAGGCTCCCCAGGTTGAGGTGAGGCTGGGCCTTGATACCGCGGATGCCGCGGCGCGTCTGGAGCGTTTGATGCCGGAAATCCGGAAACTGTATGGTCAAATGCTGATCGCAGAAGGAGAGGAAAACCTGGCCGAAGTGGTTGTACGGCAATTTGTCGCTTCCGGGCATACCCTGGCTTTGGCCGAATCGTGTACCGGAGGCTGGATTGCCAAGCAACTGACAGATGTTCCCGGCGCTTCGGCGTTTTTGGAGCGCAGCGGCGTGGTGTACGCCAACAGCGCCAAACACGACTGGCTGGGTGTGCCTGCCGACATTTTGGCCAATCAGGGCGCGGTGAGCGAAGCCTGCGCCCTGGCGATGGCACATGGGGTCCGCCGCTGTGCGAAAAGTGATGTGGCTTTGTCCGTTACCGGTATCGCCGGGCCGGGGGGCGGTTCGGAACTGAAGCCGGTGGGGACGGTCTTTATTGCCCTGGTCGATGGAAGTGGCGAAAGGGTAGAACGTTTTCAGTTTGCAGGTGATCGCAATATGGTGCGGTGGCGTACAGTCTGTACGGCGTTGAACTGGCTGCGTCTGCACGAGGCACCAAAACCTGACAGCGCATGATGAAAAATCGCACTGTTTTGAAGAAAGCAGGCGGTTTTGCATGAATTTTTTCTTTCCCTGATATGGGCTTGTGATTATTATGAAAACTTTCTGGAAGGGAGGCGAATGAATCATGGCGGCGGATGACAGGCGTGAACAGGCCATCGGTTTGGCAATCGGCCAGATTGAAAAGCAATTTGGCAAGGGAAGTATCATGCGTCTGGGAGCGGATGCGGTATTGCCGGATATCAAGGTGATTCCTACCGGAAGCCTGAGTCTGGATATTGCATTGGGCGTAGGTGGTCTTCCCCGTGGGCGGATTATAGAAATTTATGGCCCGGAATCTTCGGGTAAAACCACACTGGCGTTGCATGTCTTGGCCGAAGCGCAAAAAATGGGCGGTATTGCTGCATTTATCGATGCCGAACATGCGCTGGATGTACACTATGCCCGCAGTTTGGGCGTCAAGACCGACGATTTGCTGATTTCACAACCCGATACGGGTGAACAGGCTCTGGAAATCGCCGATATGCTGGTGAGAAGCGGCGCGATTGACCTGTTGGTGGTGGATTCGGTGGCGGCCTTGGTGCCACGTGCCGAAATTGAAGGTGAAATGGGCGATTCCCATATGGGTTTGCAGGCTCGGCTTATGTCACAGGCGCTGCGCAAACTGACGGCGACAATCAGCAAGTCCAACTGCTGTGTGATTTTTATCAACCAGATCCGCATGAAGATAGGCGTGATGTTTGGCAATCCGGAAACGACCACCGGCGGCAATGCGCTTAAATTCTACGCTTCGGTGCGTCTGGACATTCGTCGGATAGCTCAGCTCAAGCAGGGGCAGGATGTTATTGGCAACCGGACCCGGGTTAAGGTGGTGAAAAACAAGGTGGCACCACCTTTCAAGGAAGCCGAGTTTGATATCATGTATGGCGAGGGCATTTCTCGTGAAGGGGACATTGTCGATTTGGGTGTTTCGGCGGAGGTGATCGAGAAGAGCGGTGCGTGGTTTTCCTATAATGGAGAGCGAATCGGCCAGGGACGTGAAAATGCTAAGGATTATCTTCGTCAGCATCCCGAAGCGAGGGAGGAAATTGAGCAGAAGGTACGTGAAAAATTTGAAATCGGCAGTCATAACCTGCCATTGTCCGACAAAGCTGTAGAAACGGAAGATGAGTTGTAATTTTATTTTTGAATGGAATGACGCAGATAAAACTTGAACACAGTGCTTTTCAGGAAGCGTTGAAATTGTTGACAGGCCGGGATTACAGCGAGGCGGAGTTGCGGAGCCGTCTGTCCCGGCATGGTTACGAGTTAAAAGCGATCGATGATGCGATCGCACGCTGTAAGGAGTGTGGATATCTTGATACCGCGCGTTTTGCTGCCAATCGTGCACGGGGCCTGTTTTCCAGGGGACAGGCAGTAGGCGGCCGCGTGAAGGAGGATCTCCGCCGGCATGGAGTCGATGCGGAGATCATCGACACCGTTATGCAGGAAATGACGGCGGAATTCCCCGCTCCGGAGCTTTTGGGGCAAATTCTTGAGCGGCGTTTTGCCGGTTTTGACTTTCGTCAGGCCGACATGCGAAGCAAAAACCGGGTGCTCGGCTATTTTCTTCGCCGGGGATTCTCCCGGGATGTGGTCTTGCAGGCACTGTACGAACAGTCCCGCCGTAAAGAACAGTCGTAATTTTCTCGGGCCTTCTTGCTGAATTGGGAAGAAGCCAAAACATAAGGAGCTTTCAAGGAAAATCGTATGATGACCGGAAATGAAATTCGTCAGCGTTTTTTGAAGTTTTTCATGGAGCGTGGCCATACCGTGGTCAAATCCTCCCAGCTCATTCCTCATAACGATCCGACGCTGTTGTTCACCAACGCCGGGATGAATCAGTTCAAGGATCTGTTTTTGGGGCATGAAACCCGGGACTACAAACGAGCGGTTAGTGCCCAGAAATGTGTGCGCGCCGGCGGAAAACACAACGATCTGGAAAATGTTGGGCATACCGCCCGGCATCATACTTTTTTCGAGATGCTTGGAAATTTCTCCTTCGGAGACTATTTCAAGCGCGATGCCATCAGTTTCGCGTGGGAATTTCTCACCAGCGAGCTGCGTTTGCCCAAGGAGCGGCTGTGGATCACCGTGTTTCGCGATGATGATGAGGCCTACCAGCTGTGGAAAGACATGATAGGAGTTCCGGAGGAGCGGATAGTCCGTATGGGCGAGAAGGACAACTTCTGGTCCATGGGGGATACGGGTCCCTGCGGTCCCTGTTCGGAAATTCACATCGATCAGGGAGAAGAGATGGCCTGTGGTCCCAATTGCGGGATTGGGCAATGTGATTGCGATCGTTATCTGGAGTTGTGGAATCTGGTGTTCATGCAGTTCAACCGCGATGCTGAAGGAGTGATGACCCCGCTGCCCCGGCCCTCGATCGATACCGGCATGGGGCTGGAACGGATCGCGGCGGTGTTGCAGGGGAAACGGAGCAATTACGATGGCGATCTCCTGCGCAGTGTTATTGCCGAGGTCGAGCGGCTCTCCGGCAAGGTGTACGGCGAGAACGAACAGGATGACATCGCCATGCGGGTTGTTGCCGATCATAGCCGTTCAACGGCGTTTCTTATCAGCGATGGCGTACTTCCCAGCAATGAGGGGCGTGGCTATGTCTTGCGGCGTATCATGCGGCGTGCCGCGCGGCATGCCCGGAACCTGGGTTTTGATCGTCCGGTACTGTGCGAGGTGGTGCTCAAGGTCGCCGATATCATGCGGGATGCATATCCGGAGCTCCATGAACGGCGTGACTATGTGGCCAAGGTGGCACGCAACGAGGAAGAGCGTTTCCTGCAGACACTGGATAATGGTCTGCGCCTTTTGAACAATGAACTGCAGGGCTTGCATCCCGGCGATGTTCTGAGCGGCGAAGTGGCTTTTCGCCTGTATGATACCTTCGGTTTTCCGCTGGACTTGACGGCCGATATCATTGCCGGCGAGGGAATCGGCATGGACGAGGCCGGCTTCGAGCGTTGTATGGAAGAGCAGCGGGAGAAGGCTCGTGGCCACTGGAAAGGTTCCGGGGAGGAAGCTGTCGGGACTATCTACAAGGAGCTGCTGCAGGACGGGATCCGGAGTGCCTTCGTCGGTTATGGACAGCTCTGCGGAGAATCCGAAGTGCTGGCAATCCTTTCGGATGGCACTTTGACGGGGGAGGCGCGGGAAGGTGAGAATGTCGAAATAGTGACGGCGCTCACTCCTTTTTATGGCGAATCGGGCGGCCAGCAGGGCGACAAAGGGCTTATAGCTTCCGCTTCGGCCCGGGGGACGGTACGCACCACCCGTAAGCCTGCACCGAATCTCATCGTGCATCAGGTCACGGTGGAAGGCGGTTGTTTCCGTACGGGCGATCGGGTCACCCTGACCGTGGATCGGGAAAACCGGACGGCTACCGCGCTCAACCACAGTGCGACCCATCTGCTGCAGGCGGCTCTGGTACGGCGTTTGGGCAACCATGTCAAACAGGCGGGTTCGCTCGTTACCCCGGAGCGTCTGCGCTTTGACTTTATCCATTTTTCCGCGCTGACGCCGGAGGATATCGGGGCGGTGGAGCGGGAGGTCAATGCCCGGATTCGTGCCAACTATCCGGTCAACGTAACGGAGATGCCGGTGGAAGAGGCGGTTGCCAGCGGTGCTACCGCGCTTTTCGGAGAAAAGTATGGAGAAACGGTTCGGGTAGTGGCCATGGGAGACTACAGCCGGGAACTGTGCGGTGGTACCCATGTCGGTGCTTCCGGCGATATCGGCTGTTTCCGGATCGTGCAGGAAAGCGGCGTTGCGGCGGGTGTGCGCCGTATTGAGGCGGTGACCGGAGCCTGTGCCATTGAAGCCATGGAGCGTGAGACGGCCCTGCTTGACGAGACTGCGGCCCTGCTCAAAAGCGATCGGGCCCATTTGGCGGTTCGTTTGCGGCAGATGCTGGACCATGAAAAGGAACTGGAACGCCAACTGGAGCAGCTCAAGGGCAAGCAGGCCGCCGAGCAGGCGGGGAATATGCTGGATCTGGCCAGGGATGTCGCGGGTGTGAAGCTGCTGGTGGCGCGGGTTGCGGCCTCCGATTCGAAGAACCTGCGGGATATGGTAGACCAGCTGCGCGATCGGATGGGTTCCGGCGCGGTTGTACTGGGCTGCGCGGATGGCGCCAAGGTGAGCCTTTTGGCCGGTGTGACCAAAGATCTGGCTGGAAAACTTCATGCCGGCAATCTGGTGCGGGAATTGGCTGCGCTGGTCGGCGGCAAGGGCGGCGGACGTCCCGATTTCGCGCAGGCGGGCGGCAATCGTCCCGAACAGCTGGATGCGGCCCTGCAGGCGGCGGAAGGGCTGGTGCGCGCTATGGTGGCGCAGTCTTGAACGACCATCTTTCGGAAATTTTGAAGCAATAATGACGTTCATGCTTCTTTTTGTTGTCAGTGCGAGGTCACATGTTTGAAGGGACGACCGTTCTTTGTGTGCGTAAAAACGGGAAGGTGGCCATCGGCGGTGACGGTCAGGTGACCATGGGAAATACGGTCATGAAACGGACCGCCCGCAAGGTCCGGCGGCTTGCCGAGAATCGGGTAGTGGCGGGATTTGCGGGCAGTACGGCGGATGCCTTTACCCTGTTTGACCGCTTTGAGGGCAAGCTGCGGGAATTTCAGGATAATTTGGTACGGGCGGCAGTGGAACTGGCCAAGGACTGGCGTGCCGACAAAATCTTGCGCCGCCTGGAGGCGCTGCTGATTGTTGCAGATGCTCAGACCACGCTGATTCTCTCCGGGGCAGGAGATGTTATTGAACCTGATGATGGGGTGGCTGCCATCGGTTCCGGAGGCCCCTATGCTTTGGCTGCAGCCCGTGCATTGCTGGGCGATTCCACGCTGGAGGCGCGGGACATTGTCGAGCGCTCTCTTACGATCGCTGCCGACATCTGCATCTATACCAACCACACCATAACCATTGAGACGTTGCCGTGAACAATTTTACTCCCCGTGAAATCGTATCCGAGCTGGATCGCTACATTGTTGGCCAGAACAAGGCCAAACGTGCCGTGGCCATCGCCTTGCGGAATCGTTGGCGCCGTCGTCAGGTTGCAGATGATCTGCGTGATGAAATCGTACCAAAGAATATCATTATGATAGGTTCCACTGGCGTGGGAAAAACCGAAATCGCCCGGCGGCTGGCCAAGCTGGCGCAGGCGCCGTTTATCAAGGTGGAGGCCAGCAAGTACACCGAAGTCGGTTATGTCGGACGCGATGTGGAGAGCATGGTGCGCGATCTGATGGAACTGGCGGTGCACATGGTGCGCGAGGAAGAGGAGGCGCGTGTCCGCATCCGTGCGGAGGAGCTGGCCGAGGAACGGCTGCTCGATTTGTTGCTGCCATCCCAACGCAAGAAGGAGGATGAATCCGACGAAACGACGGGTGGGGCCGAGAGCCGTAGCGGCACCCGGGAAAAGTTGCGCCGTCTCTTGCGGCAGGGGCACCTGGAAGATCGGATGGTGGAAGTGGAGACTCAGGAAACCCGCATGCCCACCATGGAGATCTTTACGGCGCAGGGCGGCGATGAAATGGATATGCGCGAGATGTTCAGCAGCATTTTCCCGAAAAAGACCAAGATGCGGCATATGAAAGTGTCCGAGGCCCGGGAGGTGCTGATTGAGGCCGAGGCCGAGAAATTGGTGGATATGGACAAGGTGGCGGCATTGGCCAAGGAACGCACCGAGCAGAGCGGAATCATTTTTATCGACGAGATCGACAAGATCGCCAGCCGCGAAGGCGGACATGGTCCGGAGGTTTCCCGGGAAGGGGTGCAGCGCGACATTCTGCCCATTGTTGAGGGCGCAACGGTCAATACCAAGTACGGTCCGATAAAAACGGATCATGTGCTTTTTATTGCTGCCGGAGCTTTTCATGTGGCCAAGCCCTCCGATCTGATCCCCGAACTGCAGGGGCGTTTCCCCATTCGGGTGGAGCTGGACAAGCTCACGGAGGATGATTTCATCCGGATTTTGTCGGAGCCGCGCAACGCGCTTTTGCGCCAGTATGAGGAACTGATGGCGACCGAAGGGATCCGGCTGCATTTTGAGGACGGCGCCATCCGGGAAATCGCCCGCACGGCGGCGGCGGTCAACAACCGCATGGAGAATATCGGCGCACGGCGTTTGCATACCATCATGGAAAAGCTGCTGGATGAAATTTCCTTTGATGCGCCGGACCGGACCGAGAAAAACATTACCATCAATGCGGACTATGTACGTGCCCGGCTGGAGGATATTTCGCAGGACGATGATGTAGCGCGTTATATTTTGTAATTTTTAAGGGGAACAACGCTCTAAGACGGATCGGGGACATGAAAACGACGATTGAAAAAGCACGGATTTTGATGGAAGCCTTGCCGTATATCCGGCGGTTTTTCGGACGTACCATCGTCATCAAATATGGCGGTCACGCCATGGCGGATGAGAATCTCAAGGAGCGTTTTGCTCAGGATGTGGTGCTGCTTAAATATATCGGCATCAACCCGGTCATTGTACATGGCGGGGGGCCGCAGATCGGACGGATGCTGAAACTTTTGGGCAAGGATACGCCCTTCATCCAGGGGATCCGGGTAACCGACCCCGAGACGATGGACGTGGTGGAAATGGTTTTGGGCGGCAAGCTGAACAAGGAGATTGTCGCCAATATCAACCGCTTTGGCGGACGCGCCATCGGGTTCTCCGGCAAGGACGATCATCTGATCGTCGGGCGCAAGCTGGAATTGCGGGTCGTCAATCCGGAGACGCTGGCTCCGGAGATTATTGACGCCGGCCTGGCCGGAGAGGTGGCGGAAATCCACCCGGAAATCGTGTCCCTGGTCAGCCGGGAAAATTTCATCCCGGTTATTGCGCCCATCGGCTGCGGATTGCAGGGGGAAACCTACAACATCAACGCGGATCTGGTGGCGGGCGAAATGGCGGCGGCGCTCCGGGCGGAGAAGCTCATTCTGCTGACCGATGTGGAAGGCGTCAAAAACAGCCAGGGAGAACTCATTTCAAAACTGGAAGCATCTTCCATCCCGAAACTTGTCGAGGAGGGGGTTATTACCGGCGGCATGATTCCCAAGCTGAACTGTTGTTTGAAAGCCCTGCAGGGAGGCGTGCCCAAAGTGCATGTCATTGACGGGCGTATGGAACATGCCTGTCTGCTGGAGATTTTTACCGATCACGGAATTGGTACCGAAATTACCTATGGGGAAAACGCATGAAAACGTCGCAGGAATGGATCGATTTGGGCAAAAAAGTATTGTTTGGCAACTACTCCCGTATCCCGGTAGCACCGGTGCGGGGCGAAGGATGTAGAGTTTGGGATGCGGACGGGCGTTGTTATCTTGATTTTGTGGCGGGCATCGCCGTCAACGCCCTGGGGCATGCCTATCCCAAAGTGGTGGACGCGATTGAAAAACAGGCGCGCGCAATGCTTCATTGCTCCAATCTGTACAACATTCCCCCCCAGATTGAACTGGCGGAACTGCTGGTCGCCCAAACCTTTGCCGATCGGGTTTTCTTCTGCAACTCCGGCGCGGAGGCCAACGAGGCTGCCATCAAGCTGGCGCGCAAGTACAGTCATGACCAGTATGGGAAAGATCGCAGCGGCATCGTGACGGCGCTTTCCTCGTTTCATGGCCGGACCATGGCAACGCTCACCGCTACCGGTCAGGAAAAGGTTCGGCTTGGGTTTGATCCGCTTTTGCCGGGCTTCCAGTATGTGCCTTATGGTGATGCCGCAGCTCTGGAAGCGGCTCTTGACGACACGATCTGCGCGGTTTTGCTGGAGCCGATTCAGGGCGAAGGCGGGGTGAACGTACCTCCTGAGGGATATCTGCAGGCTGTGCGCGAGATGTGTGACCGGCGCGGCGTTCTGCTGATCTTCGACGAGATCCAGACCGGCTGCGGCCGGACCGGCAAACTGTTTGCCTATCAGCTTGAGGGCGTTGAACCGGATATTATGACGTTGGCCAAGGGATTGGCCGGCGGCGTCCCCATCGGCGCGATGCTGGCGAGGGAAGCTTTGGCGGCTTCTTTCGGCCCCGGTACGCACGGTTCGACCTTTGGCGGCAATCCGCTGGCGACAGCCGCCGGTTGTGCCACCATCAGAAGCCTGCTGGAAGACGGCGTGCTGGACAACTGCGTGGCATCTGGCCGCCATCTTGTGGCGCGGCTGGAGGAACTGCGCGGCAAATATCCGGCTCTGGTGAAAGAAGTGCGTGGACGGGGGCTGTTGGTCGGGATGGAGCTTGAGGTGCCAGGAGCGCCTCTGGTGCAGGCGGCGCTTGCCAAAGGAGTGCTTCTCAACTGCACGCGGGAAAAGGTGTTGCGTTTCATGCCGCCGTTGATTGTCAGCACTGGTGAGATTGATGCAATGATTACGGTGCTGGACGATATTCTGTCGGCACAGGGCTGAAAGAACAACGCGCAAGGGTATTATTCGCGGTGAGGAGCCTTGCTGTACTTTTGGAAAGTCCGGCTTTGCCGTGATGGATTGTCTTTGGAGATGTTCAAGGGAAGGAACGGGTGTGAAAAAGGATTTTATTTCGATTGCCGACTGGAGTCGGGAGGAACTGGAAGAAATTTTCGCCTTGGCGGCGGATCTGAAGAGGAGAGTAAAACGGCATGAGCCGCATCCGCTTTTGGCCGGAAAATCGTTGGGAATGATCTTTGAGAAGAGTTCAACGCGCACCCGTGTGTCCTTTGAAGTGGGTATGTCACAACTGGGCGGTCATGCGCTGTTTTTGAATCCGCAGGCAACCCAGCTGGGACGTGGCGAGCCGCTGAAGGATACCGCCCGGGTGCTGTCGCGCTATGTGGACGGCATCATGATCCGTACTTTTGCGCAGGAGACGGTGGACGAGTTGGCGCGTTGGGCAAGTATTCCGGTGATCAACGGACTTACCGATCTGCTGCATCCCTGCCAGGTCATGACCGATATCTTCACGGTGCTGGAATACAAAAAATCGCTGAAGGATCTGGTTTTCTGCTGGATAGGCGACGGCAACAACATGGCCAACAGCTGGATCAATGCGGCCATGATGCTGGGTTTTGAACTGCGTCTGGCCACGCCGGAGGGCTATGAACCGGATGCCGCCATCTGGAAGCGGGCTCTTGAACGTGGCAGCAAGGTGACGCTGGTGCGCGATCCGCTTGAGGCGGCTCGTGGCGCGCATGTGCTGAATACCGACGTCTGGGCCAGCATGGGGCAGGAACAGGAGCAGCAGGTGCGCAGCCAGGCTTTTGCCGGTTTCCAGATCAACGCCCGGACACTTGCGGTGGCCGATCCCGAATGTCTGGTACTGCACTGCCTGCCTGCCCACCGGGGCGAGGAAATTACGGAGGATGTGCTGGAGGGCACGCATTCGGTGGTCTTTGATGAAGCGGAAAACCGTCTGCATGTGCAGAAGGCGATTATGGTACAACTGATGCGAAACCGGGGATGACATTGGCAATGAGTATCCGCTGCCCAAATGACGGCAGTGAAATGCCCCCGGATGTGTCAAGCGATGGACAGGGGGCTTGCGACGGCGGTGATTTTCTGCTGGAAGATTCACCGGTTGGGGACGGGGAAAAGACATCGTTGCTAACTGGATGGAGGCCCGGCGGTTTGTGGGCGCGTTTTGCCGCTCTGATGCTGGACATCTTTTTAGTCTGCCTGCTTTTGGCAGGGATGAAATATCTGCTGGAACTTTGTGCGATTGCCCTGGGCGGTGAGGAGGATGCCGCCGCATACTGGGGTGAGTGGATGGGGTATGCCGTTCTGTGGGCCTACTTTGGCTTTTTCACCGGCTGTTGTGGGCAGACGCCGGGCAAGATGATGCTGCATCTCAAGGTGATCCGTATGGATGGCCTTGAAATGGGATATTTCCGGGCTTTTTTGCGGGAAATCATGAAACTGTTTTCGGCATTGCCGTTGTTTCTTGGGTATTTGCCGGCCGTGTTGCGTGCCGACAAGCGCGGCTTGCACGACTTTATCGCGCACAGCCGTGTGATCCATGTCTGAAAAGGAAAAACGTTTCAAAGCGTATTCAAAACATACTGTTGGGTTTTCATTTTCAATTTTTCAAGTCTTGCAAAAGGAGATGTGACATATGGCGTGTGCGGGGGAGAAGGAAGTCAAAAAAGTCGTGTTGGCGTATTCCGGCGGCCTGGATACATCCATTATTCTGCGTTGGCTCATTGAGCGCTATGGTTGCGAGGTTATCGCTTTTGCCGCTGACGTGGGGCAGGGCGAAGAACTGGGACATATTCCGGACAAGGCCGCCCGTACCGGCGCGAGCAAGTGCTTCGTTGAGGATCTGAAGGAAGAGTTTGTACGAGATTTCGTCTTTCCCATGTTCCGTGCCAATACGCTCTATGAGGGCCGCTATTTCCTGGGAACTTCCATTGCCCGGCCGCTTATTGCAAAAAGGCAGATGGAGATCGCTGCGGCGGAAGGCGCCGATGCGGTTTCGCACGGTGCAACCGGCAAGGGGAACGATCAGGTCCGCTTCGAACTGGGCTACTATTATTTCGATCCCTCCATCCGGGTGATAGCGCCGTGGCGGGAATGGGATTTCAAGAGCCGCGAAGATCTGATCGACTATGCGCGCAAACACGGCATTGAAGTGCCGGTGAGCAAGAAGCGTCCGTGGAGCAGCGACCGCAACCTGCTGCACATTTCGTTCGAGGGGGGAATTCTGGAAGATCCCTGGGCTGAACCGCAGGAGGAGATGTTTGTGTTGTCGGTCAGCCCGGAAAAGGCTCCCGACAAGCCGGAATATGTGGAAATCGCGTTTGAAAAGGGCGATGCGGTGGCCATCAACGGTGAACGCCTGACGCCGGCGGCGCTTTTGACCAAACTCAATGAACTGGGCGGCAAACATGGCGTTGGGCGCGTCGATCTGCTGGAAAATCGTTTCGTGGGCATGAAGAGCCGCGGAGTGTATGAAACCCCGGGAGGCACCATTTTGGAAGAGGCGCATCGCGCGGTGGAATCGATCACGCTGGATCGTGAGGTGGTGCATCTGCGCGATTCACTGGTGCCGCGTTATGCCGAAATGATCTACAACGGTTTCTGGTTTGCGCCGGAGCGGGTCATGCTGCAGGCCCTGATCGACGAGACCCAGCAGCGGGTCAACGGTGTGGCAAGAGTCAAACTCTACAAGGGTTCCTGCAAGGTAGTGGGCCGCAAGTCCGAGACGGATTCCCTCTACGATCCGGAATTCGCCACTTTCGAGGCGGATAATGTCTACAACCAGGCGGATGCCGGCGGCTTTATCCGGATCAACGCCTTGAGGTTGCGGATCCAGGGCCTTCTGGCCAAGCAGCGGTGAGGCGCCATGACAACCAAACCCTGGCAGGGACGTTTTACCCAGCCCACCGACAAGTTTGTCGAGGAATTCACAGCTTCTATCGGCTTTGACAAGCGGCTTTACCGTCACGATATCGAGGGCTCCATTGCCCATGTCACCATGCTGGCGCGGCAGGGTATTGTCACTGAAGCCGAAAAGGAACAGATTGTCACCGGGTTGCGGGCCATTCTTGCAGATATTGAGGCGGGCAATTTCGACTTTTCGGTGGCGTTGGAAGATATTCACATGAATATCGAAGCCCGTCTGACCGAACGTATTGGCGCGGTGGGCGGCAAGCTGCACACCGCGCGCTCCCGCAACGATCAGGTGGCGCTGGATATCCGTCTCTACCTGCGCGAGGGCGTGGAAACGGTGCGGCAGGCCTTGCGAAGCCTGATGACGGCGCTGTTTGAGCAGGCGGAGCGCCATCTGGACGTTGTCATGCCCGGTTTTACCCATTTGCAGACGGCGCAGCCCATTTTGTTTTCGCATCATCTCATGGCCTATTTTGAGATGCTGCGCCGAGATCTGCAGCGTTTCTCCGAAACGCTGGGACGCATCAACGTGCTGCCCCTGGGGGCGGGCGCTCTGGCCGGTACGACCTTCCCCATCGATCGGGAATTTGTCGCGGAAGAACTGGGTTTTGCGGAAGTGGCACGCAACAGTCTCGATGCGGTTTCCGATCGCGATTTTGCCATTGAGTTCAACGCCAATGCGGCCCTGGTCATGATGCATCTTTCCAGGCTGGCAGAGGAGCTGGTCTTGTGGTCCAGCGCGAATTTCGCGTTTGTCGATTTGGGGGATGCCTTCTGCACAGGCAGTTCCATTATGCCGCAAAAGAAGAATCCGGATGTCCCCGAACTGATTCGTGGCAAGACCGGACGGGTTTACGGCAATTTGGTAACACTTTTGACCGTGATGAAGGCTTTGCCGCTGGCGTACAACAAGGATATGCAGGAAGACAAGGAACCGCTGTTTGATACGCTGGATACCCTGCTGGGCAGTTTGAAGATTTTTGCCGCCATGATTGCCGCCATGACGGTCAATGTGGAGAACATGAGGCGGGCGGCGGGAAGCGGATTTTCCACTGCGACCGATATCGCCGACTATCTGGTGCGCAAGGGGTTGCCATTTCGTGCCGCACATGAGGTGGTGGGCAAGATCGTGCGTTTCTGCGTGGAACAGAACAAGACGTTGCCCGAACTGACGCTTGCAGAGTACCAGCGCTTTTCCCCGATGATCGACAAGGATATTTATGAATGCGTTACGCTGGAGGCATCGGTGAATGCACGTTCGGCTACCGGCGGAACGGCACGTGAAGCGGTGCGCCGGGAAATTGAGCGGGCAAGACGGGAGTTGGCATGAGGAAGGTGGGAAAGTGCTGGAGCGTTGTGGCGCTGGGCTTTCTGATGTTTTTGGCCGGTTGCGGCGTCCGGGGGCCGATCCGGCCTCCTTTGCGCCAGCTGCCGGCTTCTGCTTCTCATGTGAGTGCCCGCCAGATTGGCGGAACGGTGCTGATTTCGTGGAATTTGCCGAAAACACGCGAAGATGGGGCGCCATTAACGGATTTGCGGGGCTTTGATCTGTACCGGGACAGTTTTGCTCCTGATGCCGGCTGCGTCGAGTGCGCCGCTTCGGATGTGCCCTTGCGCGATGTGGATCTGGAGTACCTGGAAGGTGTGCTGCGCGAGGAGGATCGCCTGACTTTTAAGGACAGGCCTCCCGTGGC
>JAEEGI010002975.1_pt1 | contig 40866 bp, 29 predicted proteins | sample 8958751 | NCBI WGS metagenome assembly JAEEGI01 (sample SAMN16246545, study PRJNA631951) | gut metagenome | biome: gut microbiome; feature: rumen; material: KS-attached | host: Bos | place: Iran: Karaj | collected 2018-10 | reverse complement strand
ATTATCTCGGCCAATTCTTCCATCTTTGTGTATTTTTGCCTCATACGTTTAACCCCCTGTCGTAGTTCCTATTCTACGACAGGGGGCTCTTTTTTCCAATGTCCGTTTTTCAGGGGTTAGTCCACGCGAGGCTTGTGGGCTTTTGTATCATTTTACTTTGCAGCTCTTGACGTTCGACCATTCGCCGAAGTAGGTCATGCCGTTGAACTCGTGATAGGAGCGAACGCGAACGTAGTAGGTCTTGCCGCTCAGGAGGCTCTTGATCACAGTCGACGCCGTCTTCGGGTTTGTGATCTTCACCGCCTTCGCGTTCTGCGTGAACGCGCTGTCCGTGGCATACTGGACCTGATAGCCCGTGAACTGTGAGCTTGCGTCCCATTTTACCGTCATTTGCTTCGATCCCGCCGTAACGCTGTTCAATGTTCTCGTTGTGATGCGCACGGTCGTCTTCAACGGACCGACCTCGCCGAGGTTAAAGTTGTCGCCGACGTTGCCGCCGATCCATGTATTGGTTACGGGATCCAGGCGCTTATTGAAGTACGCCTTAATGCCGTATTGATACCGCGTGCCGGCATAGACCTTCGTGTCGAGCCAGTTCAATTCCTTCGTGTTATTCCAGCGAACAAAGTCCGTCCAGCCGTTGGTTGTGCTGCTCCACGCGCGGCGATAGATGACGTAGCCGTCCGCGCCGGCGACCTTGCTCCAGCTGAGCTTGATGCCGTCCTTGACGTTTGCGACCGTGGTATTTTTTGTAGCAGGCAGATAGATCTTGAACGTGCCGCGGAATGCGCCCGCGCCATTGCTGCCTCCCAGCATCGTTACGAACAGGTATCCGGTACCGGCGGCAGTGTTTTCTTGGTACTTATAGTAGTAATCCGACGAACTTATCGTTTTGCCGGTCGCCTTGTTTTTGACCGAAAACCGGGGCGCCTGCTGATAGCCGTTCGCGATCACATACGCGGTATTCCCTTTGTATTTGACATCCCGGCTGTCCCATTCGATCTCCGCATCGATCACGTTCAGGAAGAACGGCGAATATTCGACGCCGTTGTTATCACGCGCATCGTTTGCAGGCGTTGCAGACGCACCGGAGGGCGAATAGCCAAATTCCTGCACCCAATAGCATGTGCCGCCATATACAAAGCAGCCGAACCCGACGGCGGTATAACCCTCCTTCAGCATGTTCCTGCGATGTCCCTGACCTTCGTACGTCCTGTCCTCTTCCCGGAATCCCGTGAACACACTTTGTGCATTCGGATATCCGAGCGCGATGTTCTCGCCGTGCGACTGCGTGCCGTTCACCTTCAGGGAAAAGCAGTCTTCCCCCGTCGGTCTGGTATGGCTGAAATACAGCACAAGCTCCTTTGCGCGCTGCATCGCGATCTGCTCCAGATCATAGTCGTAGGTCAGCGTTCCGAGGTAGGTGCAGCCCGGTTTGTTGTAATACGTCTTGTCCGTATTGTTGGAACACCATTCCCAAACCCCTTGGGTCTGTCGAAACTCATTCACCAGCTGAAGCTGTTTCCTGGCCTCGGATTGCCAAAACCGACCGCTGATCGGATATACCTGATTGCCGCCTCCGCCTTCAAGCGCCGCCAAATGCTGGTTAATCTGTCCGGCATAATAGTTTCCTTCCCAATAATCCAGAATCTCATTCCCGCGAAGGATCGCACAGTTTGAAAACGTGATGCTCCCGTCGTCCTCTATCAGATGGCTGAGCTCATAGGCAAGCGAACGCCCGTCATACGCGACGATCGCCTTGCTGTAATCCAGCTGCGTGATATCCAGATACTGTTTGACATACTTGACGTCATATCCGTCAAATTCTGCAAGAACGATCTGCAGATCGGGATTGTCCATCAGTGAGCTGCTCAAAAGCCCCGTGACGGTTCCGTCTGAATTGGAACAGCCTGATATCCGGAAAAAGACCAGGAGAACCGTCTTGTTTCCGAAGCTGTTATAATTGATCGTACCGCCGTCGATCTTTTTCAATTCCCAATTGATCGTTTGATGTTCGGCTTCCGCTTTCGAGCGGGAAATTCCCGACGGGACAAAGACCGCTATGAGCACAAGCGCCAGCAGCATTGTCAATAACTGTTTCCATAGACGATTCATGAAATCCCTCCGTTTTGTCTCATGTTGTTTCGCTTTATGATATACAGATTATATCATTCACCGCATTCCCCGTCACCGGAATTGACGAAACCGCCGGTCGGTCCCGACCGCCGCTCCTGTTTCTTCCGCAGGTGCGCACCTTAAAAATCATGCGCCCCGCGGATAAGCGGAACGCTGTGCCTGTCTGTTATTTTACTTTGCAGCTCTTGACGTTCGACCACTCGCCGTAGTAGGTCATGCCGTTGAACTCATGATAAGAGCGCACGCGGACGTAATAGGTCTTGCCGCTCAGGAGGCTCTTGATCACGGTCGAAGACGTCTTCGGATTCGCGATCTTGATCGCTTTTGCGTTCTGCGTAAACGCGGAATTGGTCGCGTACTGGATCTGATAGCCCGTGAATTGCGAGCTTGCGCCCCATTTCACTGTCATCTGTTTCGTACCCGCCGTCACGCTGTTCAGCGTGCGGGTCGTGATACGCACGGTCGTCTTCAGCGGACCGACCTCGCCGAGGTTATAGTTGTCGCCGACGTTTCCGCCGATCTCCACGCCCGCGACCGGATCGAGGCGCTTGTTGAAGTATGCCTTGATGCCGTACTGATAGCGCGTACCCGCATAGACGGTCTTGTCGAGCCAGTTGAGCTCTTTGGTGTTATTCCAGCGCACAAAGTCTGTCCAGCCGTTGGTTGTGCTGCTCCATGCTCTGCGGTAGATGACATAGCCGTCCGCGCCTGCGACCTTGCTCCAGGTCAGCTTGATGCCGTCCTTGACGTTCGCGACCGTCGTGGTCGAGGTCGGCTGCAGATAGATCTTGAACGTGCCGCGGCAGGTGCCTTCGTAACCGTTCTTGAACGTGACGAATACATAGCCGGTGCCGGCTTTCGTATTCTCCTTATACTCGAAATCATAGAACTGCGCGTCGATCACGCTGCCGTCTGCATCCTTCACCGTAAACCGCGGCGTCTGCGCCTTGCCGTTTGCGATCACATATGCGGTCGTGCCTTTGAACTTCACATCGTTCTTGTTCCACTCAACGATTCCGTCAAGCACGGGAATCGCATCCCCTGCAAAAGACAGGTGGACCGTGACATCCATGTCGCCGTATTCGGTACTGTACAGATAGGTGAAGCTGTCGACCCTCGACGGGAACGTGACCACGCCGGTGCTCGCGTTCAGCTGATACGCGGTATTCTGCAGCGTGACATTCCCAAGCCGCGCCTTCGGCACGAGCTGCGTTAAGTCATAGGTGTAGGTCCTATCGGCTAAGGCTCCTGTCTGATCATAAATGCTCTGAGATCGTATCCCTAGATAGCGAGCGTTGATGTTCGTGTTATTCGAAAGATCCAGCCACGGCAGGCGGTTGTCCCCGCAATAGAGGCGCAAAAGCGCAGGATTCCTGCTGAGGTCCAGCGCCGTCAGCTGATTGCAATCGCAGTCCAGGTTGACCAGCTCCGGATTGTGCGTGACGTCCAGCGCGGTCAGCTGATTCTCAAAACAGACCACCTGGAGCAAATGAGGCGCGTTGCTGAGATCCAGCTCGGTCAATTCGCAGTACGCACACGAAAGCATCGTCAGCGCGGAATTGTTGCTGATATCAATGGTCCCAATAAAATTTTCACTGAAGCTCAGCTTTTCAAGCTTGTTGTTTTTGCTGACGTCCAGCTGCGTCAATCCGTTGTTGTCGACATACAGCACCTTTAATTCCGGACATTTGCTGACGTCCAACGCAGAAAGACCGTTGTTGTCCGCATTCAGGATCGTTAATTCCGGACATTTGCTGACGTCCAGCGCGGTCAGCTGATTGTCATCGCAGGCCAGGTCGACCAGCTCCGGATTGTGCGTGACATCCAGCTGGGTAAGCTGATTGTTCGAGCAGTGTACGTAGAACAGATGAGGCGCGTTACTGAGATCCAGATCGGTCAATCCGCAGCTCACGCATGACAGCGCCAGCAGCGCGGGATTGTTGCTGATGTCGATGGCTCCGACCGGATTATCATTGAAGGTCAGCTCTTCGAGCTTGGGGTTCTTGCTGACGTCCAACGCAGAAAGACCGTTGCTGTCCGCATACAGGATCGTTAATTCCGGACATTTGCTGACGTCAAGCGAGCCGACCTGATTGTTGTCGAGAATCAGATTCGTCAGCTCCGTATTCTTGGTGACGTCCAATGCCCCGATCTGATTGTCGTTGCATTCCAGAATCTGCAGAACCTTATTTTTACTGACGTCCAGCGCCGTTAGTTGATTGTCAAAGCAGTATAGTTCTTGAAGCATAGTGTTCTTGCTGACATCTAACTCCGTCAAATTGTTATCACAGCAATTGAGATAGTCTAATTCAGTAAAATAGGCAATGCCCTGCAACGAAGAAATCCCGCTGTTCCAGCAGGTTATCTCCTGCACCGCATACACCTGTTCCTCGGTCATGTAATACCCGGACTCCGCATCGCCGCTGACATCAAGATTGTCGACGATCCATTGCCGAAAAACGAAATCCGGGAAGTTCTCTTCGTTGATCTCCAGATAGCGATCATCCGCACTTGCCGTGCCGATCGTGAACGGCAGCAGCGCCGTGAGCATCAGAGCGCTCAATACGATTGCCAACAGTTTTCTCATAGTTTTCCTCCTCTATCATGGTTGCGTACAGCGAATGCGTCCCGCTTCCTGCGTACAGTATACCGCACCGCAAGACGATTCGCAATAAAAAAAATAGCATTCCGAACCGCGAACCGAACGCATGCGTTTCCCCGCCGTCGCAGGGTTCCGCAAAAGCCGCGGACGTCAAAAATGTGCAAAGCCTCAAAGAATCCTGCACGGCAGATGCGTCACTTATGCGTCTTTTCCCGTGCGCGCTTGTGCACCGAAGTGCAGCCCGAGAAGCAGGCTTGCGACTGCGAGAGGGATTGATTTCAGAATCCCAAAGATAAGCACAAAGATAAGCGATTCGCCCGCATAGCTGATGGTTCCGAGGTACTCCATCTGCGCGGACGAAGACGCCGAGAGCAGAAACGGGATCACGGGCAGCAGGATCGCCGAAACGATCAGCATCCACATGGAGCGTCGATCGTGCAGAAACAGTCCGATACAGATCAGCACCGTGACAAGGACCGCGGCGCACAAGAAAAGGACCGTGCTTGTGGACGTGATCGGGATCAGCGTATACCCGTAGGAAGCGTTGATGGAACCGAGTTCAATCGCGATCACCGACGCAGCATAGACGACCGCCGCGATGCCGGCTGTGCGGAATCCGCGTACGAGGAGCATGACGCCGATGCATGCGGTCAGGATGCTTTGTCCGAAGCCGATCCAATAACCGGCGCTGACCTTGTGGTCGATCTTCATGAGCGCGAAAAAGGACGGAAATAATGCCCACACTCTGATCACGGCAAGGACGATCAACAGGATACCGGCAATGATGCGAAGCGCTTTTCGTTCTTCCATAAAAATGCCTCCCTGCAAATTGTTTTATTTGTGCGTTTTCTCCCGCGCGCGCTTGTGCGCGCCGATCTGACCGGGACGAAGGTCGGTCTTTTTGCTCTGCGGCTTTTCGCCTTTGAGAGCAAGGATCGCGTCGCGGAGCTTTGCCGCGGTCTCGAACTCCAGCTCGCGCGCCGCCTGCTGCATCTGTTCGGTGAGCACGGCGATGCGTTCCTTCTTCTGCCGTTCGGTGAGCTGTTCGGGCGGTTCGTCCTCGCGCCGCGAGATCACCAGCGTGTCATAGACCTTCTTTTGGATCGTCTGCGGCACGATGCCGTGCTCCTTGTTGTACGCCATCTGCTTTGCGCGGCGGCGGGCGGTCTCGTCCATTGCGCGGCGCATCGATTCCGTGACGCTGTCGGCGTAGAGGATGACGCGTCCTTCGGCGTTTCTTGCGGCTCTGCCGATCGTCTGGATCAAGCTCGTTTCGCTGCGCAGAAAGCCCTCCTTGTCGGCGTCCAGGATCGCGACAAGGCCTACCTCGGGAAGGTCGAGCCCCTCGCGCAACAGGTTGATGCCGACGAGCGCGTCGAATTCACCGAGTCTCAGATCGCGGATGATCTCCATGCGGTCCAGCGTGTCGATGTCGCTGTGCATATAGCGCACGCGCACGCCCATGCGGTCGAGGTATTCGGTGAGGTCCTCCGCCATGCGCTTCGTGAGCGTCGTGATGAGCGTCCGAAAGCCCTTTTCCGCCTGCATGCGGACCTCGGAAAGAAGGTCGTCGATCTGTCCCTTGACGGGACGCACGGTGACCTCCGGATCGACGAGCCCGGTCGGGCGGATGATCTGTTCGGCAACGACCGACGCGCGGTTCATTTCAAAGCTTGCGGGCGTTGCGGACACGCAGACGAGCTGCGGCACGCGTGCGATAAACTCGTCGAAGGTCAGCGGGCGGTTGTCCCTTGCGCTCGGAAGCCGGAAGCCGTATTCGACCAGCGCGTCCTTTCTTGCGCGGTCGCCGCGGAACATCCCCCCGACCTGCGGCAGCGTGACGTGGCTTTCGTCGACGAACATCAGGAAGTCCTTCGGGAAGTAGTCGATCAGCGTAAACGGCGGCTCGCCGGGTTTTCTCCCGTCAAAGTAGCGCGAGTAGTTTTCGATGCCGCTGCAGAACCCGATCTCCTGCATCATCTCGATGTCGTGCAGCACACGCGAGCGGATGCGCTCGGCTTCCAGGGGACGGTTGGTGTCGAGGAACATCTGCTCCTGCACCTCCATGTCCGCCTCGATCTCGCGAAGCGCCTGCTGCATCTTTTCCTGCCCGGTCGCGTAGTGCGAGGCGGGAAAGATCGCGACGTGGCTGCGGCGGCTGATGATCTCGCCGGTCAGCACGTTGATCTCCGAGATACGCTCGATCTCGTCGCCGAAAAAGGAGATGCGCAGCGCTTTGTCGGTCCAGTTGACGGGATAAACGTCGAGCGTGTCGCCGTGGGAACGGAACGTCCCGCGCGAAAAGTCCATGTCGTTGCGCTGATACTGGTTTTCGATGAGCCGGCGCATCACGTCGCGGCGGTCGATCTCCATGCCCTCTCTGAGCGAAATGGAAAGCTTCAGATACTCCTTCGGATCGCCGAGCCCGTAGATGCACGAGACCGACGCGACGATGATGACGTCGTTCCGCTCGTTTAGGGCGCAGGTCGCGGAGTGGCGCAGCTTGTCGATCTCGTCGTTCACGTCGATCGTTTTTTCGATGTAGGTGTCGCTTGCCGGCAGGTACGCTTCGGGCTGATAGTAGTCGTAGTACGACACAAAGAACTCGACCGCGGAGTCCGGAAACAGCTCCTTAAACTCGGAGCAGAGCTGCGCGGCGAGCGTTTTGTTGTGTGCAAGGACGAGCGTGGGCTTTTGCACACGCTCGATGACCTTTGCCATGGTATAGGTTTTTCCGCTTCCCGTGACGCCCAAAAGGACCGACAGCGGATTGCCGGCTTCGATGCTCTTTGTAAGCTCTTCGATCGCCTGCGGCTGATCGCCCTGCGGCTCGTATGGGGAAACGACTTTGAAGGTTCCCATCAGTACTCGAAATCGACCGTTTTACTGTCCAGCCGATGCGCGTGGATATAAACGCGCGCCTTTGCGTGGTCGGGGTTCTTGTCGTAGATCTCCAGATCCTCACGGGACTTGAAATCGACCAGAAGCGCCATGTCGTAGCTTCTGCCCGAATGCAGGAAGTCCTCGCCGATCTGCATATGCACGATCTCGGGGATCTTGTCGACAAGCGCATACAGCGAATCCCGCACGATCGGGACGTTGACCGCAGGGTCTTCAAACTTGAACAGAACGATGTGCTTGATCATGGGGTATTCCTCCTTTTATGTTCCTGTGTCTGTCAGGCATGCGAGCGGACAGGGCTTTGGCTTCCCCTTGAGGGGAAGCTGTCACCGACAGGTGACTGATGAGGTGTACAGGACGGCGAATGCACTGCATTCGCCCGATCCGCAAAAACTGACGTTTTTTGCGTGTCCACCTCATCCGGCTCGCTCACGCTTCGCCACCTTCCCCTCAAAGGGGAAGGCAAGAATTCGGTCAAGTGTTGTAAAATTGCCGGATAGAAGAGCGCCTCATTCCTCCGCAATGGAGAGCGCCACGCGGATCATCTGATCGAACGCGGTCTGCCGCTGTTCTGCCGTCGTTTCTTCCTCGGTGCCGATGATGTCGCTGATCGTGTCGATCGCAAGCGCCTTTTTGCCGCAGCGCGCCGCGTTCAGATAGAGCGCCGCCGCTTCCATCTCCGCGGCAAGCACGCCCATTTTGCGCCACTGTTTCCACGACTCGGGATCGTCGTTGTAGAACACGTCGGAGCTCATGAGGTTGCCGACCATGTACCGCGCGCCGAGCGCTTCGCAGGCGTCGACCGCCTTTCTGACCAGTCCGAAATCCGCGATCGGCGCGAACGTGCCGGGCAGGTTGAACTGCGCGGCGTAGTTCGAGTTCGTGCAGGCGCCCATGCCGATGACGATGTCGAAAAGTCTGAGGTCCGGATGATACGCGCCTGCGGAGCCGATGCGGATGATGCTCTCCACATCAAAGAAGTGGAAAAGCTCATAGGAGTAGATTCCGATCGAGGGGATGCCCATGCCGCTTGCCATGACCGAAACGCGCTTGCCCTCGTACGTTCCGGTGTAGCCGTACACGTTGCGGATGCCCGTGACGAGCTTCGGATCATCAAGGTACGTTTCCGCAATGAACTTTGCGCGCAGCGGATCGCCGGGCATCAGCACGGTCTTTGCAAAATCGCCTTTGTTTGCGCCGTTGTGGGGAGTGATCGTTGCCATAGCCGCTCTCCTTTCCGACGGTTACGAAAGGAACTTGACCGCGGTGCCGTAAGCGAAGACCTCCGCAGCGCCCTGCATGACCTCGGACGACGCATAGCGAATGCCGATGACGGCGTCCGCACCGAGCGCTTGCGCTTCCTTGACCATTCTGTCGGTCGCAATCTGTCTTGCTTCATTCAGCATTTCGGTATAGCTTTGGATCTCGCCGCCGACCAGATTTTTGAAGCCTGCGAGGAAATCCTTTCCTAAGTGCTTCGTCTGAACGGTCGCGCCCTTTACCAGCCCGAGCGCGGCGATCTCTTTTCCGGGAACGGATTCAATGGTGTACAGATACATGGTTTTGTCTCCTTTCTTATTATGCAAGACCGAGAAGCGTCGAAAGCTTCGCGTCCATATCGTTCATGAGATCGTCAAGCCGCGCGCCGACCGCCGCGTCCGTGTCCGCATGCGCGCCGATGTACAGCTTCAGCTTCGGTTCCGTGCCGGAGGGACGCACCGTGACCCACGCGCCGTCCGAAAGCGTAAAGCGCAGCACGTTCGATTTCGGCAGTCCCGTCTTTTCGGGCTCGTTGAAGTCTTCGGACTTTGCAACCGCCGTGCCCGCGATCGCGTCGAGCGGGCTCTTTCTGAGCTGTGCCATCGCGTTCTGGATCGCCTCGATGCCCGCCTTACCCTCCAGCGTGTAGGACTTGACCTTTTCGCGGTAGAAGCCGTAGATCCCGTAGATCTCCATCAAAGCGTCGTAGAGCGTCATACCGCGCTCCTTATAGACCACGCACGCCTCCGCGACGAGCATCGCCGCGCAGATCGCGTCCTTGTCGCGCACGAAGCTGCCCGCGAGGAAGCCGTAGCTCTCTTCAAAGCCGAACAGGAACGTGTGTTCGTGCGTTTCCTCGCATTTTGCGATCTCCTCCGCAATGAAGCGGAAGCCGGTCAGCACCTCTTTGATCTTTACGCCGAACTTTGCGCAAATCGCGTCCGCAAGCTGCGTGGATACGAGCGAGCGTACGACAAGCCCGTTTTCCGGCAGCTTGCCGGTCGCCTGATAGGAGGAGAGCAGCGAGTGGATCAAAATCGCGCCGATCTGGTTGCCGGTCAGAACCGCCCAGTCGCCGTCGGTCTTTTTGACCGCAAGCCCCAGCCGGTCGCTGTCCGGGTCGGTGCCGATGATGACCGTTGCGCCGACCCGCTCGGCGTACTGAAACGCGAGCGTGAACGCGTTCGGATCCTCGGGATTCGGCGCTTTCACCGTCGGGAAGCTGCCGTCCGGCGCTTCCTGCTCCCTGACCACCGTGACGTTCGTGACGCCGATGCGCCGCAGAACCTCGCGGACCGGCACATTGCCGCTTCCGTGCAGCGGGGTATAGACGAGCTTCAGCTCGTGCCCCTTGGCCTTGACCAGCTCCGGCTGTGTCAGAAGCGACATGGTCTTTTGATAGTAGATCTCGTCGATCTCTTTGCCGATCAGCTCAATCGTGCCGTCTTTTACCGCTTCATCGTAGGGCTTATAGCCGGTCTGGAAGCCCTCGACCGCGCGGATGTGCTTTGTGATCTCGTTTGCAAGATCCGGCGCCGCCTGCCCCGCGGAGGGTCCGTAAACCTTGTAGCCGTTGTACTTCGGCGGGTTGTGGCTTGCCGTGATCACGACGCCCGCGTCACATTTGAGCTCGCGTACGGTGAAGCTCAGCTGCGGCACGGAATGCAGCGTCGAATAGAGATAAACGTGCACGCCGTGTCCCGCAAGCACGCAGGCGGTCTCCTTTGCGAAGAGATCGGAGCAGTGCCGCGAATCGTAGGCGATGCACACGCGCGCCTGCCCTTTGACGTTTTCGTCGAGGTAACGCGCAAGTCCCTCGGTCGCCTTGCGGACGTTGTAGATGTTCATGCGGTTGTCGCCCGCGCCGAGGATGCCTCTGAGGCCCGCCGTGCCGAACTCCAGTTCGGTGTAAAAGCGCTCCTCGATCTCCGCGGGATCGTTTGCAATGGTCCGTAATTCCGCCTTTGTCTGTTCGTCGACGTCGGGGCTGTTCATCCAGAATGCGTAGCGTTCTTGTGCGTTCATCGTTTTTCCTCCGTAAATTCGTTCAGATTGAGTTCCTTGGTGCTTTCAAAGGTCTTCCCCAAAACCGTCAGCCGCTTATGCAGCAGGCATTGGCGGCGTTTCTTATACCGTTTGTTCGCGTCGCGGTCGCCGTATTTGTCGTCGCCGAGCACGGGGCAGCTGATCGCGCTCATCTGCACGCGGATCTGATGCGTGCGCCCCGTAAAGAGCCGGATCTCGCAAAGCGAGAGATCGCGCCGCGTTTCAAGGACCCGCACGGCAAGCTCCATTCTGAGCGCTTCCGGATCGTTCTCCCGGCAAAGCCGCATATACGCCGCGTCCGCGTCCTTTTTCGCAAAGTGCGTATAGCTTCCGTCCTTCGGGCGTCCGACGACGATCGCATGGTAGATCTTCTGCGTCTCGTGCCGATAGAACGCGTCCAGAAGCCGGTCGCGCATCGTCTCCGTACGGGCGAACACGACGAGCCCCTCGGTGTTCGCGTCGAGCCGGTGGATCGGATAAAGCGGATCAAAGAGTGCCGAAAGCTCGCCCAAAAGCGCACCTTCGACCTCCGCGCCCGCGTTCTTGTCCGCGATGAGCAGATCGTCGTCGAAGTACACGCCGCTGCACACCTCGTGCGCGGGCAGGCACCTTAAAACCGCGGGATATTCGCGCCACGCGGGGATCGACCAGAAGGTCATCGGTTCTCCGAGCGTCGGATGCTTCACCGTCAGCGTGTATGCCCAAAGCCGGATCTGCGTGCCGGGCTTTGCGTTCGGATTGTAGCGCATGTCGCCCAGAATCGGCAGCCCTCTGCTCGATAACTGCACGCGGATCTGATGCGGTCTGCCGGTCAGAAGCTCGACGTCGAGGATCGACGTGCCGTTTTGCCGTGCAAGCGTGCGATAGCGCAGGATCGCCTTTTTCGCGCCGTCCGTACCCTCGGGCACGACGCTGGTCGTATTCGTGCGTTCGTCCTTATAAAGCCAGTCGACGCATTCCGAGGACGCCGGCGCGTTTCCGTCGACGATCGCGACGTAGCGCTTGTGCGCGGTACGATCCTTGAACTGACTTGTGAGTCTTCCCGCCGCCTTGCTCGTCTTTGCGAAGACCATCACGCCGCCGACGGGGCGATCGAGCCGGTGCACGAGCCCGAGATACGCGTCCCCGGGCTTATGATACGTCTCCTTGATGTACGCCTTGCAGAGCGACAAAAGGTCCGCATCGCCCGAAGCGTCCGCCTGGACCGGCAGGTTTTCCGGTTTTTCGACGACCAGCAGGTGGTTGTCCTCGTAGAGAATATGCGGCGCGCTCATGCGTTCGTCCACCGTCCGCTCGCGCCGCAGGGCAGGATCAGATTGCCGCGCGCGATCGGCAGTCCGATCTCGCCCGCTTCGGCATGTCCGCCTTTGATCGCAAGCTGCAGTACGTTAGAAAGCACGGTCGGCGCAAGACCGGTCGTGTAGGAATTGATGAGAAAGAAACAGGGATCGGGAGACAACAGCTCCGCACAGAGCTCGACGAGCGGATAAAGATCGTTTTCGATCTTCCACATCTCGCCGGTCGGACCTCTGCCGTAGCTCGGCGGGTCCATCAGAATGCCGTCGTACCGGTTGCCGCGCCGGATCTCGCGCTTGACGAACTTCACGCAGTCGTCGACGATGTAGCGGATCGGCGCGTCGGCGAGTCCGGACGCCGCGGCGTTGTCCTTCGCCCAGGCGACCATGCCCTTCGCCGCGTCGACATGCACGACCTCCGCGCCGGCTTTTGCGCAGGCGCAGGTCGCACCGCCGGTATACGCAAAGAGGTTCAGCACCTTTGCGGCTCGTCCGGTGCGCTTCTCATGCGCCGCGATCTCACTGCGCATCCAGTCCCAGTTGACCGCCTGTTCCGGGAACAGCCCGGTGTGCTTGAAGCCGGTCGGGCGCACGATGAAGGTTAAATCGCGGTACGAGATCGTCCACTGCTCGGGCAGCGTTCGTTTGTATTCCCAGTGCCCGCCGCCGCTGCTGCTTCTGTGATAGACCGCGTCGGCGCGTTCCGAAACGCGCGGGTCCATCGTCCAGACCGCCTGCGGATCGGGGCGCAATAATGTTACGCCGCCCCAGCGCTCGAATTTATCGCCGCCGCCCGCGTCGAGAATCGCGTAGTCTTTCCAGCCGGATGCAAGATACATGGGGTTCCTCCCGTTATTCCTCGTCGGCGCGCAGGATCTCCGCGCCGATCGCTCGGAACTTGCTGTCGAGATATTCGTAGCCGCGGTCGATGTAGCCGATGTTGTGCACGCGGGTCTCGCCGCCCGCCATCAGCCCCGCAACGATCAGCGCCGCGCCGGCACGAAGGTCGCTCGCATAGATATCCGCGCCGCGGAGCGCTTCCACGCCCTTGACGCGCGCGACGCGCTTCGAGATCGAAATGCTCGCGCCGAGCTTACGGAGCTCTCTGACGTGGTTGAAGCGGTTTTCAAAGATGTTTTCCGTGATCACACTCGTGCCGCCTGCGGTGGTCAGGTACGCCATCATCGGCTGCTGCAGGTCGGTCGGGAACCCGGGATAGACCATCGTGCGGAAGCTCAGCGCCCGCGGACGGTCGTTCATCGTGACGCGCAGGAAAAAGTCGTGTCCGTCGTCGCCCTCGATCACGCGTGCGCCGCTTTCCATCAGCTTTGCCGAGATCGCCTCCATATGCGTCGGGATCACGTTTTTGATGACCACGTCGCCGCGCGTTGCCGCCGCCGCGATCATATAGGTGCCGGTCTCGATCTGATCCGGAATGATCGAATAGGCGCAGCCGCGCAGCTTCTTCCGGCCCTGGATACGGATCACGTCGGTGCCCGCGCCGCGTACGCTTGCGCCCATCATGTTCAAAAAGTTTGCCACGTCGACGACATGCGGCTCCTTTGCGACGTTTTGAAGCACCGTCGTCCCCTCCGCCTTTGCCGCCGCAAGCATCACGTTGATCGTCGCGCCGACGGAAACGACGTCGAAGAAGATCTCCGCGCCCTTCAGCTTCGTCGCCTGCGCGCGGATGACGTTTCGGCTCTCGTCCATGTAGATCTTTGCGCCGAGCGCGCGCATGCCCTTGATGTGCTGGTCGATGGGTCTCGGTCCGATCACGCAGCCGCCCGGCAGGGCGAGCTCGATCTCGCCGTACGCGCCGAGCATCGCGCCCAAAAGATAGTACGACGCGCGCATGGAGCTGACCTTTTGGCTTGTCGCATCGTGCGTGTTGACCGTCGACGGATCGATGCGCATGCAGCCGCCCTCGGTCATATCGACCTTGGCGCCGAGCCCGACGAGGATCTCACGCAGACTTTCGACGTCCGCAATGTTCGGAAGATTTTCGAGAACACAGGGCTCCCCCGCAAGGATCGCCGCCGGAATGATCGCCACCGCCGCGTTTTTCGCGCCGCTGATCGTCACCGTGCCTTCAAGCCGTTTGCCCCCGTGAATGCTGTAAAAAGAATCCATAATCAAATTTCCTTCGTTGTTGTATCGAAACAAAAGCCTTCTTTTTAGTTTAACGGATTTTGGACATTCCGTCAACCGTTCGCGCCCCATTCGACGCCATATTCCCTCGCCCAGTCGCGGAATGTGCCGTCGAGCTGCCAATCATAAAACAGTTCGCTCGTTAAACTGAGCAAAACGGAGTCTTTTTTCGCAATCGCGTAATAGGGAATCGCGCCGATGTCATAGGACAGGATCTTCGTGCGCGATTCGTGAAGGCTCTGCGCCACGGTCTCGGGCAGGCAAAGCCCGTCCACGGTGCCCGCGCGCAGCATAACGCGCATGGAATAATAGTCCGCCGCGGGATGGATCACAAGCTCCGGCGCGGTCGACTTCACATACTCTTTGAGCAGCTTTTCGGAGGGCGTGCTTTCGAGTACGGCGATCGTTTTGCCCGCAAGCGTGTCGAACGGTCCGTAAGCGAGGATCACGCAGCGATCCGTAAAGAACGGGACCGTGCTTCTGTCGTAGCCGTCCTGCTTGAACGCGTCCATGCTCATGAGCACGAGGTCGAGCTCGCCGTCGTTCATGCGCCACGGCGCTGTGTATCGGTCGACCTCGGTAAGCGTCAGCCCCTCGGTATCACCGAAGATCAGCGTCGCGATCTGTTCCGCAACCGCCTTTTCGTAGCCTTTGCCGCCCTTATACATGCCTTCAAGATCGGTGTCCACGCCGATGCGCAGAACGCCGGTGCTCCGGATCACATCCAGCTCCGGGCTTGAAAGCGCGGTCGCCGTCGGACGGTTGATGAGCACCAGCACGGTCAGAAGCACAACGGCAAGCGTCGCGAAGAGAATCGGCTTGATCGGCAGCTTTTCCTGCCATCCCGGCCGCAGAAGGCGTTTCTTTTTCGGTTGTAAGGATTCGTTGAACTTTGTTTCCACGTCGTCGCGGGCTTCGCTTTGCTCCGCCGCTCCTCCTTTTCGCAATCCACTCCGCTTCGCTTCGTTACATAAGTGCCGTTGCGCGCTACCCGCGCATCGCCATGGCTCACTGTCGCTGCCGACCTCTTGCGGGGTTTGCGCCTTCGGCGCATTTTAACATACTCCGATTATAGTATAGCAAATAAATCACAAATAGGAAAGAGAAAACCTATACAAATGTCCGAAAGTTTCGTATAATAGTATTATCAACGCAAAAAGGGGATCAATATGCGCTTATTTATCGCCGTGCCGCTGCCGAAGGACGTGCAGCGCGCCGTCAGTACCGCTGAGGCGGGCTTAAGGAGCATCAGCACCGCGGGCAGGTTTGTTCCGACGGGCAATTTCCATATCACGCTGCGCTTTCTGGGCGAAAGCAATGCGCTTGCCGACATCGCGTCCGCCATGCACGCGGCGGTCAGGGACGCGCGTCCGTTTCTTTTGCGGCTCGGCGCGCTCGGCTCGTTCACGCACGGCGGCGCGCGGACAAGCTATCTCTCCGTGACCGGCGATCTGGACGAGCTCAACCGCATTCACGAAACGCTCGAAGCCGCGCTCTTTGAATACGGCTTTGCGGGCGGCAAGGTGCGGTTCACGCCGCACATCACGCTTGCCCGCGCCGTCGAACACGGGGACCTCAAAAAAGTCGCCGTTCCGAACGCGGCGTTTACCGTACGCTCGATCGTGCTCTATGAGAGCACCAACGAAAACGGGCGCATGGTCTATACGCCCGTGCATATGGAAACATTTTGAAATGAATCATGAATACTGAAAATCGAAGAATGATCGAAGATTTTCCTCCGGAAAATCCCCCTCCGTTTTTCAGTTTTTAATTCTTCAGTTTTCGGTTCAAACAATATGCTTGAGGAGCAGCTATGGCATCACTGACGATTTACCGCGGCGGCGCGCATACCGGCAAGAGCACTGCGCTGTACGACGCGATCCGAACACATCGCGAACGGGGCGAGCATGCGATCCTGCTTGTGCCGGAGCAGGCGACCTATGCCGCGGAGCAAAAGCTTACGAAAGCGCTCGGCGGGCTTTTGGGCGTAGAGGTATACAGCTTTGAACGCTTCTCCGAGCGGCTTCTCACGCGTACGGGGCATACGCGTCCGTTCCTGTCCGTCGAGGGGCGCCAGATGGTGCTGCGCCGCGCGGCATACCGCACGCGCAATCGGCTGACGGTCTTTTCGCGTGTGTCGCAGTCGCACGGGTTTGCCGGGGTGATGGACGACTGGATCGGCAGGCTCAAGCAGAGCTGCATCACGCCGGACGACCTTGAAAAAGCGATCGCGTCGCTCGATCCCGATTCGCTTCTGTACCGGAAGCTGCACGACATCCTTCTCATTTACCGCGAAAGCGAAACGTTTCTCGCATCGCGCTACCTTACCGCGCAGGATCTTCTTTCCGAAGCGCTTGCGGCGCTTTCCGAGGCGGACCTTTCCGACACGTTCGTGTACGTCGACGATCTCGACCGCACGCGCGAGCAGGTGATCCGTCTTTTAGAGGGCATCATCACGCACGCAAAGCACGTCACCGTCACGCTTCGCGCTGAGGAGGATCCGGCGCTTTCGGCGCTCTTTGCGCCGGAGGAGGCGCGCGCGGCGGTTCTGACCGCATTCTGCGCCGAGCGCGGCATCCCGGTTTCCGTGCGCACGTTCGAGCAGCAGAGCGTTCCGGTCGATCCCGCGCTGAACCATCTCTGCCGCGGGCTCTTTATGCCCGAGCCGAGGCCGTTTGCCGGGGAAAACGGCGCGGTGCGCGTCACCGGCTGCGCGACGCAGGCGATGGAAGCGGACATGACCGCGGACCGGATCCTCGATATGATCCGGGCAGACGACACCCTGCGCTATTCGGATATCGCGATCGTCGTTTCCTCGCTGGAGGTCTATGCGCCGCTTCTCAGGCGCGCGTGCCGGCTTCGGAAGATCCCGCTGTTCTTTGACACGACGCGTCCGATCCTCGGACACGCGGCGGCGGATTTCGTGCTGTCCTCGGTCCGCGCGGCGACGAACGCGCTGAACGTCAACGACCTGCTGCATGTGCTCAAAAGCGGCTACGCGGGCGTCGATCCGTTCGATACCGAGATCCTCGAAAACTATCTTCTGCGCTACGGGCTGTTCGGAAGCGCGCTGCAGGAGCCCCTTTCGATCGGCGAGGTGCCCGAGGAAGCGGAAAAAGCGCGCGCGATCCTTGTGCCGAAGCTTCTGCGTCTCAAGGAAGCGCTTGCCGAAAAGACGGCGGGCGGCAAGGTCCGCGGCGTGTACCGATATCTGAAGGACGCGGGACTTCGGGAACGGCTTGAAGCCGAGGCGGACGCGCTGCTTTCCTCCGGGGAAGCGCAGGACGCGCAGACCTACGCGCAGATGTGGAACACGCTGATGACGCTGTTCACGCAGATCGACGCGATCATGGGCGACGTGCCGATGGGAAGCAAAGAGTTTTGCGCACTGCTCGAAGAGGGGCTTTCCGGCTATCAGATCGGCGTGCTGCCCGGAAGCTCGGACCAGGTCGTGCTCGGCGATCTCGTCCGTACGCGCCTGAACCGCAGCCGCGTACTGTTTCTGCTCGGCTGCACCGAGGGCGTGTTTCCCCCGTCGCGCAGCGACGACGCGCTTTTAAACGACGCGGAGCTGGATCAGATGGAATCGACGGGACTGTCGGTCTGGGGCAAGACGCAGCTCCTTTCGGAAGCGGACCGTCTGCAGCTCTATACGCTTTTGACCAAGGCGACGGAACGCATCTTCTTCTCATACCCGTGCGCCGGCGCGTCGGGCGAGCTTGTTCCCTCGCCGCTCCTCAAGACGGTCGAAACGCTTTTGCCGGAGCCCGCGCCCGAGATGATCGTGCGGCAAAGCGGCAAGCTTCCTTCGTCGGTCGAGGTCGGCTTTGAGCGGCTTTCGGAGCTTTTAAGGGTCTATCGCACCGAGGGCGTGATCCTGCCGAATCTTCCGCCGCTGCTTGCCTATTATGAAAACGATCCGAACTACGCGGACGCGGCGCAGGCGCTTCTTTCCGCGCGCGCCGGTACGAAAGCGGAGACGCAGCTCGGCAAAACGCTTGCAAGAAGGCTGTACGGCGAAGCGCCGTCGATGAGCGCAAGCCGATTGGAGCAGTTTGCGCGCTGTCCGTTCGCGCAGTATCTGAAATACGGACTGTCCGCCGAGGAGCGCAAGGAAGCGACCGAGCGCGCGGACAACGTCGGGACGTTTTTGCACGACGCGCTGGACTTGTTTGTGCGGACCGCGCAGAGCGAAGGCAAGAACCTCAGAGCCATGACGAACGCAGAGGCGGACGCGATCCTGGACCGTATCCTGCCGCCGCTGCAGAAGGAGCACAACGACGGCATCTTTGAACGCAACGTGCGGCAGCGGGAAGCGCTGATCATCCGCATCCGCATGATCCGCTGGTGCGTCTATTCCGTGCTGCGGCAGATCCAGACGGGCAGCTTCACGATTGCCGCAACCGAGGCTGGCTTCGGCAAAAACGGCGAACTGGAGCCCGTTTCGCTGGTGCTTTCGGACGGCACGAAGATCCGGGTCAGCGGCAAGATCGACCGCATCGACCGAACGCCGGACGGCTCGATGTTCCGTATCGTGGACTATAAGACCGGCAGAAACCATAACTTTGATCCGTCGAAGTTCAGCAGCGGCGAGACCATCCAGCTTCCGCTGTACCTCGAAGTCGCAAAGCAGCTCGGCGGCGAGGCGGTCGGCATGTATTATATGCCGCTGTCCGCCGATCCGCCGGCTTCGCAGGACGAAACGCCGATGAACCCGCTGTCCGGCGTGACGGCGAGCGACGAGACGGCGATCCGCGCAAGCGACGCCCTGTTCGATAAAAAGTCCGCGATGATCAAGAAGCTGACGGTCAAAAAGGATGGCTACGCGGGAGATCTTGTCACGCGGGAGGAGCTCGAATCGCTGAAGGAGCAGGCGCTGAAAACGGCGGCGACGAACGCCGGGCGCATCCTTTCCGGCGAAGCGAACATCTATCCGACCGAGTCGGCATGCACCTGGTGCCCGTACGGCGCGGTCTGCCGCTTTGACCGGCAGCTCGACTGCAAAACGCGCTATGTACAGAAACTGAAATTATCCGACCTTCTTCCGAAGGGAGGCGACGAACAATGAGCTTTACCGACGCACAGATCGACGCCATTACCAAAAACGGCAACCTGATCGTATCCGCGGCGGCTGGCGCGGGCAAAACGACCGTGCTCACCGAGCGCGTGTTCCGGCTCGTGACCGAGGGCGTGCCGGTCGACCGGATGCTCGTGCTGACCTTTACGCGCGCCGCGGCGGGCGAGATGAAGGCGCGCATATCGAAGCGGCTCACGGAAGCCGCGCAAAAGGAGAGCGGCGCGAAAAAAGCCGAATACCGCAGGCAGGCGGCGGCGGTCGCCAACGCCAGCATCTCCACGATCGACGCGTTCTGCGCCCGGGTCGTGTTCCGGCACTTCTTCCGCGTGGGGCTCACGCCGTCGTGCAAAACGCTCGACGAGACCGAGACCGCGGTCCTGCGCGCCGAAACGCGAAACGCAGCGCTCGATGCGCTTGCCGGAACGCAGGCGACGGACTACCGCGCGCTGATCGTCGCGTTCGGCAACGAGCCCGCGCTGCTTGCGGCAATGGAGAGCTTTGAAGACTTTCTGTCCGCGCAGCCGGATCCTTTGGGCTGGATGGCGCAGAATGAAGCGGCGCTCGAAGATCGGGACGCGTTTGAAAAACAGCTCGTCTTTGCGCTCGAAAGCGACAAGGCGGAGCTTTTGCGCGCGATCGGCGCGCTGCAGGCGGAGACCGATCGGGTCCCATCCGCATACGGCAAGATCCTTTCGATCCTGTCCGAGCTTCTGGCGCGCGCACGCGGCGCGCTGCTGCAGGATACGCGCGCGGGCTATGCCGCGGCGCTCTCGGGCATTTTGGAGATCAAGGACTCGCTGCGCTTTCCGAACGGCACGCCGGAGGAAGACAAAGCGGGCGTACAGAAGGCAAAAGCCATGTTCCGCGACGTCATCAAGGCGCAGGCGGAGCGCAATGCCGAGACGAACGACACGCTTTGGGAGCGCGAGCTTGCGGCGGCGCCGGTCCTCCGCTCGTTCTATGCGCTGATGCGGACGTATCTTGAAGCGTTCGCAAACGCGAAGCGCGAGAAAAACGCGGTCGATTTTTCGGACCTTGAGCATATGACGATCGAGATCTTAAAGGACGACGAGATCGCCGCGGAGTACCGCGAGCGCTATCTTGCGATCATCGTGGACGAGTATCAGGACAGTAACCGCGTGCAGGAGACGATCCTGAACCGCATCGCACGGCCCGGCGGGCTGTTCTTCGTCGGCGACGTCAAGCAGTCGATCTATCGCTTCCGCATGGCGGAGCCGGGACTCTTCTTGGAAAAATGCGAGACGTTCCGGGGCGAACGCGGCGCGCGCATCGACCTCGGGCACAACTTCCGTTCGGGCAAGGCGGTCGTCGACGCGGTGAACGCGGTGTTCGGGACGATCATGAAAAAGCCGATCGCCGGGATCGAATACGACGCGCGCGCAAGGCTTTTGCAGGGCAATCCGGACGTGCCGGACGGCTGCTGCGAGCTGCATCTGTTTGAAAAGGAAAACGATCCGGACGACGAAGAAACGCTCGAAGACGCCGAGGCGGAGGCGCGGTTTGCGGCAAACGCGATCCGGGAGCGCATGCAGCGTCCGGTCAGGGACGGCAAGGGGGAGCGCGACTGCCGGTACGGCGATTTTGCGGTGCTGTTGCGGAACAAAAAGCACGCGCGCGTCTGGGCGCAGACGCTTGCCGAGGCGGGCGTTCCGGCGTTTGCGCAGGCGTCCGGCGGGTACTTCGACGCGATCGAGGTCAAGCTTCTTCTGAGCCTCCTTTCGGTGATCGACAACCGTCGTCAGGACATCCCCCTTCTTGCCGTGCTGCGCTCGCCGCTGTTCGGCTTTACGGATCCTGAGCTTTCGGAGCTTCGCATCCGCGACCGCAAAGGCGCGCTTTTGGACTGTCTGCTTGCCGCAAGGGAGACCGAACCGAAGGTCGCGGCGTTCTTCGACGCGATCGGGCGGTATGAAGCGCTGGCGCGGCGCATTCCGCTTTCGGAGCTTATCGAACGGATCTCGGACGAAACGCACTACCGCGAGATGATCGGCGTGCTGCCCGGCGGCGAACAGCGGCTTGCGAACATCAACGCGCTCGTCCGCGCGGCGGCGGACTGCGACGCGGCGGGCATGAGCGGTGTGCACGGGTTTCTGCGCTTTATGGAGAACGTCCGCGCGACGGAAAAGCTCGGCGCGGCGGCGACGGTCACGGCGGACGTCGTGCGCATCATGACGGTCCACGCCTCGAAGGGGCTGGAGTTCCCGTTCGTGTTCTATGCGGGGCTCGGCGGCATGTTCAATCGGAAGGACGAAGCGAAGGCGCTGCTGCCGGAAGCTTCGCTCGGCACGGGATTGAAGTACTTCGACGAATACGGCGTACCGCACGAGACGCTGACGCATATGAACGCCGTGCACGCGGTTTCCGACGCGTCGTGGGCGGAAGAGCTGCGCGTGCTGTATGTGGGCATGACGCGCGCCAAACAGGATCTGTATCTTTTGGGATCGGCGTCGAACGCCGGAACGCTGTTTGAAACGCAGAGCGTGCCGACGCTGCTTTCGATCCGCAAATCCAATACCGCGCTGAAGCTGCTGCTTTCAGCGCTGAACGGACGGATCACGCCCGTCGTGCACAAAAAGAGCGAGTTTTCGTACGCCGCCCTGCGGATCCCTGCAAGCGGCATCCCGCGCCCGCGCGACGCGGAACGGGACGCGCTTGCGGCAAATTTCGATTGGGTCTACCCGCATCCGATCGTCGATACGCTGCCGGACAAAACATCGGTCACAGGGCTTTCGAAGGACGACGCACCGGAATTTTGCGAGCCCGCGTTCGAGACCGGCTACGACGTGCTTTCGGAGGGCAGCGCGGTGCATCGCGCGCTTGAGTACCTGCCTTTGCGGGACGAAGAACAGCGCGAAGGCTATCTTTCCGCGCTTTCCGGCGTCAGCGCGTTCCATGCAGACGCGATCCGGCGGTTTGCAACATCCCCCCTGTTCCTTCGCATGGCGGCGTCCGCGCGCGTCGAGCGCGAATGGGGCTTCCTCTGCCCCATGCCCGCAAACAGGCTTTTGCCCGACACGGATTCGGACGAGCCGATCCTGCTGCAGGGCGTGATCGACGCGTGCTTTGTCGAAAACGGCGCATGGGTGCTGCTCGACTACAAGACCGACCGCGTGACCGGCGATCCGAAGGAATATGCACAGAAGCACGCGCGGCAGGTCACGCTGTACGCGGAAGCGCTCGAAAAGCTTTCCGGCATGCCGGTAAAGGAGCGGCATATCGTGTTCCTGGGCGCGGATACGGAGGTTTTGCTGTGAGAAACTATCCCGAAGCATTTTTAACGCGTATGCAGGCGCAGCTCGGCGCGGCGTTTCCGGCGTTTTGCGCCGCGCTCGGCGAGCCGCCGAAAAAAGCGCTGCACATCAATACGCTGAAAACCGACCGAAATGCGCTTTCCGCGCTGCTGGATCTGCCGCTGCCGGTCCTTTCGGAAAACCCGGACGGCGCGCCGGTGCCTTTGACGTTCAACCCGAACGCGGCGCCGCTGCATGCCGCGGGGCTCTTCTATATGCAGGAGGCGACGGCGCAGGCGCCGGTCGCCGCGCTCGATCTTTCGGACGAGCCGGTCGTGCTCGACCTTTGCGCCGCACCGGGCGGCAAGAGCGCACAGCTTGCGGCGAAAATGCGCGGCGGCGTGCTGTTTTCAAACGAGATCGTGCCGTCGCGCGCCGAGGTGCTTGCCGGAAATCTGGAGCGCATGGGCGTTGTGAACGCGATCGTGACCAACGCCGAGCCGAAAACGGTCTGCAACCGGCTTTCCGCACGCTGCGACGCCGTGCTCGTCGACGCGCCGTGCGCCGGCGAATCCATGTTCCGCAAGGATGAACAGGCGGTGCGCGACTGGTCGCCGGAGCATGTCGAGACCTGCGCGGTCCGGCAGCGCGCGATCCTCGAAGAAGCGCAAAAGGCGGTAAAGCCCGGCGGTACGCTCGTCTATTCCACCTGCTCGTTTTCCCCGCAGGAGAACGAGGAGACGGTGCGGTACTTCCTCGATCGGCACACGGATTTTTCGCTTGTCTCGATGCGGCGGCTGTATCCGCATACAAGCGCGGGCGAAGGGCAGTTTTTCGCGGTGCTTGCACGGAACGGGGAACGGGTCCCCGCCGCGTTCTCGACCGGCAGGTCCGATCGGGTCCCGGCGTTCGAGGCGTTTTCCGAACAGGTGCGTCTTCCCGCGGGACAGCTCCGGCTTTTGAAGGACGGACGCGTGCTGTTGCTGCCCGCAATGCCGTTCCCGTTCGACGGCGTGAAGCTCGTGCGGGCGGGGCTTCTTTTGGGCGAAGTCAAGGGCAGCCGGTTTGAGCCCGCGCACGCGCTTGCTCTTGCGGGCGGTGAGACGCCGTTTTTCCGCAGATGCGAGCTTTCCTTCGACGAGGCGATGCGGTATCTTCGCGGCGAAACGCTTCCGAAGGACGCCGAAAAGGGTTACGGCGCGGCAATGTACAGGGGACACGCGCTGGGGCTTTATAAGGCTTCGGACGGCATGCTGAAGAACCATTACCCGAAGGGACTGCGGCTGTTGAAATAACCCGCGGGTCCGGTTGACAAATCCTCGCAATAATATATAATAATTTTGTGAAACCAGAAAAAGGAGCACCCTATGAAACTTGCCATTTACGGATACGGAAACCTCGGACGCGGCGTGGAAGCCGCGATCTTAAAGAACCCGGACATGGAGCTTTTCGGCGTCTATACGCGGCGCGATCCGAGCGCGGTCCGTTCGGAAACCGGCGCGAAGGTATACGCCGCAAAGGATATCCTGCGCTTTAAGGACGAGATCGACGCGGTCGTCCTCTGCGGCGGCAGCGCGACCGATCTGCCGGCGCTTACGCCGATGCTCGCGAAGGACTTCAACGTGATCGACAGCTTCGACACGCACGCGAACATCCCCGCGCATTTCGACGCGGTCGACGCGTCGGCAAAGGCGAGCGGAAAGCTTGCGCTGATCTCCTGCGGCTGGGATCCCGGCATGTTCTCGCTGAACCGGCTGTACGCGAACGCGATCCTGCCGGACGGGACCGATTACACGTTCTGGGGACGCGGCGTGAGCCAGGGGCATTCCGACGCGATCCGGCGCATTCCGGGCGTTTTGGACGCCAGGCAGTACACGGTGCCGATCGAGACGGCGCTCGAAGCCGTGCGCGCCGGAAAAGCGCCGAAGCTTAGCGCGCGGGAGAAGCATCTGCGCGAATGCTATGTCGTCGCCGCGCCGGACGCCGACAAGACGTCGATCGAGCAGGCGATCAAAACGATGCCGAACTATTTTGCCGATTACGACACAACGGTGACCTTTATTTCCGCGGAAGAAATGCGGGAAAAGCACGCCGCCCTGCCGCACGGCGGATTCGTGATCCGCACCGGAAAAACGGGGCTTCATGACGAACACACGCACCGGATCGAGTATTCTTTGAAGCTCGATTCCAATCCGGAGTTCACCGCGGGCGTGCTTGTGGCGTTTGCGCGGGCGATCGGAAGGATGGCGGCGCGCGGCGAGACCGGCTGCCGCACCGTGTTCGATATCGCGCCGGCGGATCTTTCGCCGCTTTCGCGCGAAGAGCAGCGCCGCACGATGCTGTAAGCAGGAGGGGGAAACGCCGATGGATCAGAGCAAGCTGAAACGCTTCGACATGAAAAAACCGCCGTACCGCACGGCGTGGTATCTGCGTCCTCTGACGTATCTATTGAGCGCGCCGGACGTGAAAAAGCACGGCGCGATCATCCGAAAGATTGGCGTGGATGGGCTGAAGCCGCCGTATCTGCTGCTTTGCAACCACAACGCGTTTCTGGACTTCAAGGTCGCGACGAAGGCGATCTACCCCGATCGCGCAAACTACGTCGTGGCGATCGACGGGTTCATCGGGCGCGAGTGGCTTCTCCGGAAGGTCGGCTGCATCTGCAAGCGCAAGTTCACCAACGATATCACGCTGATCCGGCAGCTTCGGCGCGTGGTAAGTAACGGCGACATCAACGTGATCTATCCCGAGGCGCGCTATTCCTTGTGCGGCACGACCGCGGTGCTGCCCGCGTCGCTCGGCAAGCTCTGTAAGCTCCTCGGCGTTCCGGTCGTCACGTTCATCTGCCACGGGCACCACATCAATTCGCCGTTCTGGAACCTGCACGAACGCGGCGTCAAGCCCACGGAAGCGGAGATGACGCTGCTGTTTACGGCGGAACAGCTCAAAAAAGCGACGCCGGACGAGATCAACGAGAAGCTGGTGCGGGCATTTCAATACGACGATTACGCATGGCAGAAGGAAAAAGGCATCCGCGTGACGTACGAAAAGCGCGCGGAGGGACTTCATAAGATCCTGTATCAGTGTCCTGCGTGCAGAACGGAGTATAGAATGGCGAGCGAAGGCACGCATCTTTTCTGCAAAGCCTGCGGCAAGCGCTGGTTCTACAACGAGGACGGGTCTCTTTCTGCCGAGACCGGCAAAACGGAGTTTTCCCACATCCCGGACTGGTACGAATGGGAACGCGAAAATGTACGCGGCGAGGTCGAAGCGGGGACGTACGATACCGGAGATATGCCGGTGACCGTACGCTCGCTGCCGAACGCGAAGAAATTCATCCTGCTCGGCGAGGGTGTCATGCGCCACGACATGAACGGATTTCATGTACAGGGCGTCGATCCGGACGGTGATCCGTTCGAAATGGAAAAGAGCGTGCCGTCGCTGTATTCTTGCCACATCGAATACGAGTACCTCGGCAAATTCGGCGATTGCGTCGACCTCAATACGCTCGAGGACACCTGGTACATTTACCCGCACGACTGCGACTTTGCCGTCACCAAGATGGCGCTCGCGACCGAGGAGCTCTATTTTGCCGACTGCCGCAAGAAGGGCATTCCCATAAAGCCGGGGCTTGCGTGAGAAGGCGGTAGGATCAATGGAACACGAAATGCGGCTGGACCCGGAGCCGTTCCGCATGATCAAGAGCGGACAAAAGACGATCGAACTGCGGCTGTATGATGAAAAACGGCGAAGGATCGCCATCGGCGACACGATCGCATTTACCGAAACGGAGACCGGCGAGCGCATGCGCGTGATCGTTACGGACCTGTCTGTTTTCCCGACCTTTTCGGAGCTATACCGCGCGCTGCCGCTGCAAAAATGCGGGTATACGGAAACGGAGCTTGAAACGGCAAGCCCGGACGACATGCTTGCGTACTATTCCTTGGAACGGCAGCGGCAATACGGCGTGGTCGGGATCGGGATCGCGAAACTTTGATCTTTATTCAGTACGGCGGAGCCGACGTGAATTGTGCCTTCGGCACATGAATTGGCTTCGCCGTGAATTGTTCCAAAGGAACATGAATTGTGCTTCGCACATGATACCCCCCTCATCACCGCTTCGCGGAGCTTCTCCACCCTAAAGGGGGCGAAGCCTCTGGATACGCACCAAAAGCCTTCCCCCTTAGGTGGGGAAGGTGGTCCCGTAGGGACCGGATGAGGGGGATTGTTGAGGATGCCGACCCCGGCGTCCCGTGTTACCGTATTGCGGATGAATTGCGCTTACGCGCGTGAATTGACCTGACGGTCATGAATTATGCTTCGCACATAAATTGACGGCACAGCCATCATAATAATCAGACGATTCTCCGCAGGAGAATCCTCCTGAACATGCCCGCAAGGCATATATCACATCCTGCAAGGATATATCACACGCCGAAGGCGTATATCACCCGCGCGCAGCGCGGATATCACTGCGCCGCAGGCGCATGAGACAGTCAGAACGGCAGTACGGCGGCGTCCGAAAGTACACGGGCGCCGTTTTTCAGTTCCGTCGGCAGCACGACGACCGAAAATGCGCTCGTTTTTTTGAGATCGCTCATCAGCTGCAAAAGCTCCAGGACCGATAGGCTGGAGGTAAACGAGCCGCGCGTCGCGCTTCGGAACGCAGGCAGGTCCCAGAGCGATACCCGGCTGAGATACTCCACAACGCCGACGCCGAGCTCCGCCATCGAAGCGGCGCGGGTTTCGTCCGGCTCGTCCAGCATCCGTAAAAATGCGTCGAGGTCGATCTCGTTTCCATCCGCGGACAGTCCCGGCGCGAACGAAAAAAACGCCTCCATGCAGGAAAAATCAACGCACAGATACGCCGGCGCACGGTAGCCGGTGCAGTTTTTCACCGCCCATACAAGATTCCAGCAGCCTTCGCGCACGCTTTCGGCGCGCGCCGTTGCGGCGCGGATCGGGGCGGTATCGACGCTGATCACCTTCGCGTCCGCCCCGAGCGTATAGACGGTTGAAAGCGTTTCGCACGGGATCGCGACCACCGTCGTCTCCGGCGGCTTCACCCGAACAAGCAAAACGGCGATCGCTTCGCCGTTCTGCGTGCCGATCGCCATAAATTCCTTGCGCTCATCATTGTATACGCCCTCGCGCGCGAGTCGCCCCGCCGCCTCCGGTGAACCTGCCGGCGTTTGGGAGGGGGACGCCGCAGGCGCCGCGGGGATCGTCGAAGGCACGTTTGCCTCGCCGCTCGGAACCAGCGGCAGGATATACGGCGTCGGCGTCGGCGTTTCCGTCGGAGACGGCGAGGGCGAAGGCGTCGGCGATGGTGAAGGCGTATCCGTTGCGGGCGGAAGCGACGGTTCTGCGGGGATCGGATCGCTCCTGCGGAAATACGTCCAGAGGATCAGAAATCCGATCAAAAGCAGTACGGCAACGCCGGAAAGCGACGCGATCAGGATCGTTTGTTTGCGGGTCAAATGCATGGAAAAACCTCCGAAGCGGTTGTTTCCGATAGTGTGTGAAAAACGTTCGTTTTTATGCACAATAAAAAAGACGGGCGAACCCGTCTTTTGAAATCAGTTTTACAGGCGTTTCAGAATTTCATCCAAAAGCGCGTCCGCTGCGGCGTCCTTGCTCATCAGCGGCAGCGCGAGTTCATTGTCGCGCGTGATCAGCGTCAGCACGTTCGTTTCGACCGCAAAGCCTGCGCCGGCCTCCTTCAAATTGTTTGCCGCGATCATGTCGAGGTTTTTCTTTTCGAGCTTTTTGCGGCTGTTTTCGAGCATATTTTCGGTTTCCATCGAAAAGCCGCAAAGAAACTGTCCGGGGCGCTTGTTCTTTCCGAGTGTGCCCAGAATGTCTTTCGTATGCGTGAACGGGATCGAAACCGTGCTGTCCTTCTTTTTCAGCTTGTTGTCCGCAACGGTTTCGGGCGTGAAGTCCGCGACCGCCGCCGCCTTGATGATGATGTCCGCATCCTTCGCGTATTGCATCACCGCGTCAAACATATCCTCCGCCGTCACGACGTCGACCGTGTTCACGTACGCGGGCTTTTTCAAAGCCACAGGTCCCGAAACGAGCGTTACAATCGCGCCTCTGCGCGCCGCCGCGGCCGCGATCGCATAGCCCATGCGTCCCGAGGAATGGTTGGTCAGATACCGCACGGGATCGAGCGCTTCCTGCGTGGGACCGGCCGTGACGAGCACGCGTTTGCCTAATAGATCCTTTTCATGCGCAAGCGCGTGAAGACAGACCTCCAAAAGGTCTTCGGGCTCGGGCAGCCGCCCTTTTCCCTCCGCGCCGCAGGCAAGACGCCCCTCGGCGGGGTCCACGATCTCCCAGCCGTAATGACGGAGCGTTTCGATGTTGTCCTGCGTGACGGGGTTTTCGTACATGCCAGTGTTCATCGCCGGCGCGACGGCTTTTTTGCACCGGCAGGCGAGCACCGTGGTCGTGAGCATATCGTCCGCCAGACCGTGTGCGAGCTTTGCGATCACGTTTGCCGTCGCCGGCGCGATCAGAACGAAGTCCGCGCGGTCCGCAACGGAGATGTGTTCCACGGCGTGGACAAAGTTCCGGTCGAAGGTATCGACGAGCGCCTTGTTGCCGGTGAGCTGTTCAAAGGTCAGAGGCGTGACAAACTTCGTCGCGTTCTCCGTCATGATGATCTGCACGTCCGCGTGCTGTTTTTTGAGCATACTGGCGAGCGCCGCCGCCTTGAAGCAGGCGATTCCGCCGGTGACGCCGAGCACGATGGTTTTTCCGCTTAACATAGGATCCCTCCCGATCTGGACTGTATCAATAATATAGCATACGCGGACTGGAATTGCAACGCAAAACGCTTGCATTTACGCCCGCACTGCGCTATAATGCAGGCGGAAAGGCACGACGCAGGCGCCTCGTACCCGTTCGGGACGGGAGTGCAGAGCGCGGACGGCGTTTCCGATTATCTGAACAGTGTATCCCAAGGGAACACAAGTAAGGAGGCAATTACATATGGAACAGACGAAAAAACGCGTCAACACCCGTTACATCACGGAGCTCGGACTGTTCATCGGCGTCATTCTGCTGATGAAGCTGACCGGGCTTTCTTCGATTCCGGTGGGACCCCTTGTCATGACGTTTACCATGATCCCGATCGCCGTCGGCGCGATGCTTTTGGGACCGCTGGCAGGCACGATCCTCGGCACGTTTTACGGGTTTTTGAGCCTGTACGATGCGATCACGGGGAAGTCGCTGATGACCGCGGCGTTCTTTGCGGTCTCGCCGGTTCTGACGGTTCTCTTATGCATCGGAACGCGCGCGCTCGTGGGGTATCTGACCGGACTGCTGTTCCGCGTCTTCCAAAAGCTCGACCGGCACCGCATCTGGAGCTACTTTGCGGGGGGGCTCCTTGCCCCGATGCTCAACACGATCCTCTTTATGGGCTTTATCGTGCTGTTCTTCTATCACACGGAGTTTGTGCAGAACCTCGCGGCGAACAAGGGCGCGGTGAACCCGCTCATGTTCGTGGTGCTGGTCGTCGGCGTGCAGGGACTGATCGAATGGGCGACCGGACTCGTGATCGGCGGCGCCGTTGCAAAGGGCGTTGCGGTCGCGCTGAAGCGCTATGAGCCGATCCCGTTCTTCAAGAAGCCCGCGCAGCGCATCGAAGAAACCGAACAGAAGGAGCAAAAGGAGGAATAAGCTATGCTGCTTGCCATCGACGTCGGCAATACCAATATCGTTTTAGGCGGCATCCGCGACGGAGAGCAGATCTTTTCCGCAAGGTTAAAGAGCGACCGCAGCAAGACCGCCGACCAGTACGCGCTGGACATCCAGGGGATTTTGACGCTGTACGGCGTCTCACCCCGCGAGGTCGAGGGCGGCATTCTTTCCTCGGTCGTGCCGTACTTACAGTCCGTGCTGCCGGACGCCGTGAAGATCCTCACGGGCGTCGAGCTGATGGTCGTGGGACCGGGGATCAAAACCGGGCTCAATATCCGCACGGACAACCCCGCAAGCGTCGGCAGCGATCTGATCGTCGCCGCCGTCGCCGCGCGTGCAAAGTATAAAACGCCGATCGCGATCGTCGACATGGGCACCGCAACGACGCTTTCGCTCGTTCTGCGCGACAACGAATACATGGGCGGCATGATCATTCCGGGGCTTTGGACGTCGTTGAACGCGCTGTCCGCAAACGCGGCGCAGCTGCCGTATATCGACCTTAACGGTCCCGCAAAGCTCATCGGCACCAACACGGTCGACTGTATGCGCTCCGGCGCGATCAACGGCACCGCCGCCATGCTCGACGGGCTACTTGACCGGCTTGAGGACGAGCTCAAAGAACCTGTCACGCCGATCCTTACGGGCGGACTGTCCCCGGTCATTGCGCCTGCGTGCCGCCGCCGGTTTCATCTGGAGCCGGATATTCTGATCGACGGGCTCATGATCCTGTACGAGAAGAACAAGCCCGGAAGGACCGAATAACGGCATTTTTCGGAAATTTGAAAAAAAGACTTGCAATCTTGACGCGTATTTGTTATAATGCGCGTTGCAGCGCTGATGTAGCTCAATAGGTAGAGCACGTCATTGGTAATGACGAGGTAGTCAGTTCGAATCTGATCATCAGCTCCACGTCGTCGCGGGCTTCACTTAGCTCGCGACGATTTTTTTATTTCATATACAAATCATCGCTTCGCCTTGTTCCGCCGCTCCTCCTCTCCGCAAGCCACTTCGTTACAGCGGCAGATCGCGCGCTTCCACAAGCTCCGCTTCGTTTCACTTCGCTTCGGCGGAAGTTCGCGCGCTTCCCGCGCGTACCATCGCGCGTACCATGTCTCGCTCGGTTTTTCTGCTCGGTTGTAAACGCCTTCGCAACGAAAAACTGTCGCTACCAACTCTTTGCGGGTATTGCGCGCCTCATTGCGCGCGTTATTGCGAACGTCGCTGCGTTCGCGGCGATGTTTTTGTTTTCTGCGTAAACCAATATTCTTTCGTAAATCGTCACCGCTCGTTCGCTCCGTTTTCCACTCCGCTTCTTTACATAGGCAGATCGCACATTTCACAAGCTCCCCTTGTCAGGGGAGCTGGCGGCGAAGCCGACTGAGGGGTAGTCGTCTCTCCCTCTGTCACCTTACGGTGACACCGCCCTCATCAGAGGGAGGTTGAGATCATCGTCCCGTATGCGCGGAGTGCAATTCACATCCGCAGGATAATTCATCTGTCCGCGAAAAGCGTACCGCTTTTCTGCGTGTACTCCTCATCCGGTTCCTGCGGGACCACCTTCCCCACATCAGGGGGAAGGCTTTTGGGGTGCGCGTTTTTGAGGTTTCTCCTTTGAGGAGAAGCTGTCACCGATAGGTGACTGATGAGGTGTTCAGGGCAACGAACGCTCTACGTTCGTCCGATCATCCGCGAAAAGCGTACCGCTTTTCTGTGTGTACTCCTCATCCGGTCCCTGCGGGACCACCTTCCCCACATCAGGGGGAAGGCTTTTGGGTGCGCAAACTGAGCCCCCCTTTTCAGGATGCTGTCACCGAAGGTGACTGATGAGGGGTGATTTGACATCCGCCGCCGGAACGGCTACAATGAAACCATCCGAAAGAAAGGAGCGGCATATGAAACGGTCGAAAAAGATCCTCATCATCCTTGCGCTCTGCGTGTTTGCGGCGGCGCAGACCGGTACGCTGTTCCTTTTGGTGCGCACCGTACCGGCGCAAAAGCTGACGCTTTCCGAAACGTCGCTGATGCTGAAGCTTGACGAGGGCTTTTGCATCACGCACACGGTCGAGCCCGCGCGCGCGGCGGAGCGGCTCGTGAAATACAAGGTCACCGCGCCGGGCGGCATCGTCGCATGGGTCGACGAACAGAACGAAATGATCGTTGCGCTCGCGCCGGGGGCTTGTCAGGTCAAGGCGACGCTCGATGGGCTCGAAGCGGTCATCGACGTGACCGTGACAGAGAACACTGCGATCGCGGGCGAATGGCTCGCGGCGGACGGTACGGCGCTTTCGATCGGAAACGACCTTTCCGGTACGCTCATTACCGCTGCGGGCAGCGAGCCGGTCCAATGGACGCGCGACGCGTTCACCAACGGCGAGATCAAAAACACTTACCGTTATACAAAGCTTACGGCGACGGTTGACGGCGCGCGGCTCGTCCTGTACTATGACCGGCTCAACGACGCCCTGCGTCTCGACGCGGACGGCATAGTTACGGCGCTTGCGCGCAGATAACCGGATCTTCGGAGCGGAACGCCGCTCTTTTTCATTATTACTGAAATTTCCCGTAACATTTCGACGCTTCGGCGTGTCTAATAGATAAAAGCATGCAACGGAAGGGAGGAAAGCGCTTTGAGAAGCAGAGGCGAGGACGCATGGTTTTCACGTGAGATCGAGGCGATGGCGCCGACGATGTTCCGCGTCGCGTTTGCGATCCTCCGGAACCGCGCCGACTGCGAGGACGCCGCGCAGAACGCGGTTTTGAAGGCGTACACCCGTTTGGACACACTGAAGGAACGTCGGTATTTCAGGACATGGATGATCCGCATCCTGAAAAACGAATGCATGAACTATGCGCGGTCGAATCGCCCCGCGGCAAGCCTCGACGCCTGTGAATCGGTCGGATATGACATGGAGGTCCCGGACCTCGACCTGAACCGCGCGTTCGACGCGCTGACGGAGGACGAGCGGCTTGCGGTCACGCTGTTTTATTATGAGGGGTATTCGACCCGCGAGATCGCGAAGCTCTGCGAAACGACGGACGGCGCGATCCGGTCCCGGCTTTCCCGCGCGAGGGAAACGCTCCGGCAGAAGCTTTCGGAACAGGAGGCATTGCAATGAAACAGAATTTTGATACCAGACTGCGCAAAGGTCTCTTTCCGAAGACGCCGCAGTCGTTCACGGATAAACTGACGCTTGCCGCGCAAAAGACGGCGGGCGCGCAGCCCGTACAGCCGGAAACGGATGCGCAGGAACCGCAGAGGTCCGCGCACCGGTTCCCCGTCGGAAAGATCCTTGCGGGCGCCGCCGCGGCGGTCCTGGCTGCCGCAAGCATCGTGATTGCGGTGTTCGCTCCGGGCATCGGACGAAACAAACACGGCGCGGTCGATCCCGTCGCATACAATCCCCTGCGCGGAAGATGGACACTCACGGAAGTGGAGCAAAACGGCGAAACGGTCGATCCCGAAACGATCGGGCTTCAGATGCAGCTTCAATTTTCCGACGAAAGCGTCACGGTCTCGACGCAGACGGGCAGTGCGGAGGGACAGTATGTCTATCGGTACGCCTTTGCCGACAACGCGGTCGAACTCACGGCGGAGAGCGGAGAAATCCCGGTGCTGCCCGCAAGCGGCGTATATGACCCGGAAATGAACACGCTGCGCTTTGCAAACGAAGACGGCGACGGCGCGGTGATTTTCTCGCGCGTGTTGAACAAACAGACGCTGACCGGCATTTGGAAACAAACGCGGAGAGAGCATGCCGTCGATCCTTCTCCGTTAGACGGTTTCGATTACGATTATCTAAAGTGGGAAAAGGAGCAAACGTGGGAAGAAGATGCCAAGCCGCAGCCGTGGTATCTGGAGTTTACGGCAGACGGCCGCATGTATTATTTCTTATATGCGCCCGACGGCGGTGTCCAGGGGAATCAAAGCAGCACCTATACAATTTCGGGGAACACCTTGACGTGGTCCGGATTTGTGCTTCGTTACGACGCTGAAACGGATACGATCTGCTGGATATTTCCGTCGCAACGCAGGGAGATTTATGAGCGTGCTTCGGAAACGGAGATCGTCGATCCGTACCGGCAGAAGCTTTCCGAGCTGCGGAAGCAATACCCGGAATACTTCGGCATCGACACATTTCAGAAGAACTTATTGAAGGTCTACGTCTGGCAAATAAACCCGGCGTCCTATTCCTGCGCGCTGATTTCGGGAACCGACGAGCGCTCGGAAATCGAGATCGGCATGATGAAGGGCGTAACGATCGAAGAGATGCGCCTGATCCTTTCGACCTACTATGAAGCGCGGGACTGCAATATCGAGCCGGAGCAGGTCGAGGTTGTTCCGTTCCATAACCCGATCTCAAGCTATTGGTATGAGATCGACGAAGCATATACGGGACGCGTGCGGTGGCTGCTCACGGGAATCCCGTTCGAATGCGACGATCCGCTGTATTCGGCGCCGCTCGACAGCAAGGTTGATATCGGCGGCATTCTCAATCTGGAAGTCAGCACGGTCTGCGACGTCGACGGTGACGGACGGCTTGAGACCTGCATGTTGACATACGGACCGACTTCGGGGCTCTTTACGTTCACGCTGTCCGTCTACCGCAACGGCACGGCGGTCTATCGCAACACGTTCCAAACGGCATACGGGTATTTTCGCTTCCAACGCATGACGGACGGATTAAATCTGTATTACTATGATGCGGACAGTATCAAAACCACAGGGAGGAGTACTGCGGCTTACGCCGTCACGATAGAAAACGGCGCGATCGTGCTGACGGACGAACAGACGGGGGAAACCGTGGAATACTGGGGCGAGCTCGATCCGCAGTGGAACAGGTACACGAAAAAGGCGGTCGAGCGGCGGTTCGACGGCGCGTGGTACAGTTTCAGTAAAGGGCTGCTGTCCGACCCCGCCTACGATCAGCTGCTTCTGATTTCGTTCGATGCGGACGGGGAGCACGTTTCGTTTACCGAGGACCGCACCCGGTACGAGGGATATACCTATCGCGTCGAACCGGGCGACAAGCCCGCGATCGTCCTGACCGACGAAAAGACCGGCGACGTGCGCCGGGCGGTGCTGGACGGCACAAAGCTGACGTTTGAGAGCTCGCCGCATGTCAACGGCGAGCGGTCGGCGTTTGAATACAAAAGTGTCCCGAGCTATGAAGCGGCGGACCTGCCGTATGCGGAGCCGGTCTTTTCGTTGAGCACATATTATATGGCGCCTTCTGTGTCTGCGGAAATCACCCCGGCGACGGACGGGACTTCTTCCAAATGGTACAGTATTCCGTTCTGCATGTTCGATCTGGACGGCGACGGCGAGAAAGAGCTGATCAAGCTTGAGTGGGACGAAAAGAGCCGCGAGATGGCGATCGGTGCGGTAAAAGACAGCGGCACGCTGCCGCAGGCGATCATTCTGCCGAATCCAAGGATAGAAGCGCTTGTCTATACCGTCGAGGACGTGACCGACCCCGGCAATCTGATCCTCATTGATCTCGATCCGAACGACGGACACGGCAACCTGCTGCTGTCGACCACGCGCACGGACGGAACGGAAAAGACCTATGAGCTGCACGTCGAAAACGGTGAACTCGTCTGCGGACATACCGTCGAGGGCTACTTTTTCCTCAATGACAGCGAACAACAGGAGCTGATGCTCGGCGCGCCGACCGATCTACTCGGCGCAAAGTACGGCTATCGCGAGGTCAAAGGCGAAGCGCTCGAGCCCGCGGACGAATGGCTGCAGGCGAGCGCGCTGATCGAAAGGGTCATGTTCGGCAAGCGGGAAGACAACATCAAGGACGGCATGCTTTTACACCTTGTCCGCGCGCTGCCATGCGAGATCGACGGCAAGCCCGCGACGCTCGAACCGGACGTATACATGCATCTGCAGGAATGGCACGAATCCATGGACCGGATCGTTTTTCTGACCGAGGACGACCGCCGGATCACGGTGTATCTCGACGGCACGGCGCCCTACACGGTCGGCGGCGTCCCTCTTGTGGACTATTTCGACAACGCCCCGCAGGGATAAGGGGGCGCGTCCGTCTCCCCTGCACTCCGTACAACCCGTAGGGGAAGATCGTATCTTCCCGTTCCGTTGCTGCGGCGGGCGGTCGCGGTCGACCTTTCTTGCATGCGTCAGCTGATTATTCACCCGCCCTTGTGAGGGAGGGTGGCGGACGAAGCCCGTCGGGAGGGTAGCTGTTCCGTACTTGCGGCGGGCGGATGCGATCCGCCCCTACGGTCCGTTGGCAAAAATGTCATGTGCCAAAAGCCTTCTCCTTGAGGAGAAGGTGTCAACGCAGTTGACGGATGAGGTGTCGATACGACATGCCAACGTTCCTGTATGAATTGCACTGCGACGCACCCCCTCATCACCGCTTCGCGGAGCTTCCCCGTCCCGAAAGGGGGAGAAGCCGCAGACTGTGCGCACCCAAAAGCCTTCCCCTTCGAGGGGAAGGGGAACATGGCGATGCGCGGAGAGCGTGCAACGGCACCGCCGTAACGAAGCGAAGCGGAGTGGAGTTCCGCTTGCGGTGGATGAGGAGGACACGCAGAAAAGCGGAATGCTTTTCGCGGATGCATGAATTGACCTTGCGGTCATGAATTGTCCTTTGCACATGAATCTGAAAACGATCCCTTGCGGGTCGTTTTTTCATGTATTTTCCGCGCGCTTTGCGGCACAAACTAACGGCGTTCGGGCATAGGATACAGAAAAGGAGCGAGGCATGACCGTTTACGAGATCCTGACATACGAATATGATTTGCCGCTTTTGAAGCTTTTGAACCGCCGCATGAGCGAGCTGGACTGCGCGTACGCGCTCGAGACGATCGCCGAAGGCGTTGTGATGAAGATCCGGGGCGAAAAGCCGGAGGACGCCGCGGCGGAAGCGCTCGCAACCGTGCTCGGGCGGGATCTCCGGTATTTTGCGCTTGCGGAGTATGCGGACGCGCTGCCGCTGTCGCTTTCCGAGAAGCAGAGCGTGCTTGCCGACGCGCTGGAGGCGGCGCAATGCCGCGAGGAGCGCCGGATCCTGAAACAGAAGATCGCGGACTACCTCAAAACGCACCGCACGCTGGTGCTCGAGGGCTTTCTTCGCTTTCGCATGCAGGAGTTTCTGATGCTGTGGGAGCTTGCGGTGGAACAGGCGGCGGCTCGCGTGCTGATGAACAAGGAGTACGGCGAGCTGATCGAAACGCTCCGGCGCTTCGTAAACGGGCGAACGAGCCGCGTCGACGCGCTTTCCGTCTGTATCCACGCGGACGGCACAATCACGCTGAGTGACGAAAACGACGTGCACATCGAGTACGTCGACTGCACGCCGGACGGGATTCTGAACCTGCTTGTCAACATGGCGCCGGGCAAGCTCACGGTCTACGATCTTTCCGGCAAAGAAAAAAACCGCCTCACAGAGGCGATCCTCCAGGTCTTCGGCGACCGCGTCAAGCTGTACCGGTGATCCCATGTGCTATAATGTCCGGTGATTCACTACCCTACCACCGCAAGCCACTTCGATACATGGGTAGATCGCACGCTCCCCGCGCGTACCATGGTCCCCCTCTCCTCACAAGGGGAGGTCGCCGTTTGCGCAGTGTTGAGCTCCCCTTGTCAGGGGAGTTGTCACCGTCAGGTGACTGAGGGGTAGTCATGACCGCAAGGTCAATTCATGCACCTTGTCAAGGGGACAGTCCCCTTGACACGCTATTCTATCTTTCGTTTCCTTCTCGGTCAAGAGCGGAAGCGTTTTTTACTGTACTTTTCGCTCTCTTCGTTTTCACGTTAACCGTCCCCTTGACACATAAATATCTAATTGACGAAGATTATGGCCACAATATTTCTTTATCACGATTTCTTCAAATTCTTCTCCGTTTCGTCCCCAAGATACCGCATTGAGGTTTACGTTATCATGCGGTATAAATTCCTTCTCAGGGCGTACGCTCTTTTCATAATTACCAACATATATCAGCTTTTTGGGGATCACCCGCGCTGATGTATTCAACAGTATGATACGATACTCCGGCAAGAACCCATATTCATCGACTTCATATGAAAGTTTGCTTTTCTCAGCAATATCTTCCTCGGGGCGTCTCATGTCGATCGGCCAGAAACGACGCTCATATCTCGTAAATGACGTTTGCACAAATTCCAAATGATCAAATTCTTCTGCGGTTTTCGGCAAATTCGCATCAGGTGTCAGCTTCACATACACGATAGGAACGACCCGATCAGGATACCAAATTTCTTCATCTACCTTTTGTACCAACGCATACCGTCCGTGGAGCCCTTTTTCTTTTGCATAATCACTTTCCAGAAGAAAAGCATATACATCGCCGTATTTCCAATTGCACACATAGCCCTTGCGTGTTTTCGTTTTTTTTGCTTGCGGCATCGGAGAGAGCAGCTTGGCTTTTAGTTCATCAAGAATCTTTCTTCGGGATCCTTCCTTCACAGATTCAGTCTGCTGGAGCTCATCCATTACGCGATCACTGTCGATCCGAAATAGCGCTTTGAGCTTTACCGTCGGAATAAGTACGCCATACTCCCATTGCGTATCGGCAAGCGCAAACCAAAACGCTTGTCCGTCTATTGGATCATCAATCACATCACTGTACGCTTTTGTCAGCCGATCGGTAATTTCCTCCGCCGTCATTCCGTCATGCAGCATTTTTTCAAATGTCGCTTTGACGTCTTGCGCTATGTCATTATCATAAATATTGTGTCCCCATACGCCCATATTAGCTACTCCTTCATTAATTGTCAGTCCAATATAGTATTTCGTTTGTTAACTGATTCCAACCGTAATCTAATGTACCCAAGGCTATTTCTTTATATGCTTTCCAATACTTAGGGGAAACGCTGTTTATCTGATTGTTCATCTTATTCGCTGTATTAATTGTATGATAGTATGCCATGGCTGATTGTTCTAGTGCACGAGATTCCTTATAGTCTAGACCTGAAGCAAAAGTGACATGGGGACGGTCCTCCTGACACATTTATGCACCTTGTCAAGGGGACAGTCCCCTTGACACGCTATTCTATCTTTCGTTTCCTTCTCGGTCAAGAGCGGAAGCGTTTTTTACTGTACTTTTCGCTCTCTTCGTTTTCACGTTAACCGTCCCCTTGACACCGGGTATTGACTTTTAATAGTTAGTCTTGTCACATCGCACCCGACATCGGCAATCTCACTCCACGGTCACAAACGATCCCATATCATTCCCTTCTAAATCCATTTTTCTTAGGTTGCCTGCTTCATCACATGTGACAAAGTATTGATCATTGAAAATGTATAAACCCGGATAAAACGTATGGCTTAGCTGTTCCGTTTTGAAGTCAGTTAAATGAATACGATAAGTCCCTTCATCATCATAATGTGTTTTTTGAATTTCCCATTTCCCGGAACGAGCGACGTGTTGAAAAGAAATATAAACATCCGAGTCATGAATCGCTACAGCGCTTTGCGTATATGAATAATCGGTATCAAATAAATCAATGATCGTTCCGTCGCTTTGAATATAATACAGGATTTGAGAACCGCCATATGCATGAATAAGCAACCCTTCATTAACAGGCAGGATTGTCAGTCTGTCTGCATAACTCAAATCCAGTAACCGCCACTCATCAGTATCTTCTGTCCGATAATAAATGCTGTGCGGACCTCCAGCATAATTATAGCCCGTAGTTGTTTTTACCAAACAGTACTCTGTATTATTCAGGCAGTAGCAGGGCGCGCTTCCGTTTGCGTCAAGTATTACTCCATTATCTATAGACACTACGCGCGGTGGAATAACCGTATCGCCATCAATGCTCATGAATTGCAGCATGCCGTTTTCTTTATAAAAGCCGGGATTGGTGTATACTCCATCCAAGAGAAAAACAATGTTGCCGTTTTGAGTGTCCACGCAATACAGTCCGGGGTTTTCTTTTGAAAATTCGGATTCCTTATACCTCTGGTAAACAACACAATGTCCGGATATTCCGAGAATGCTCGCTCGCTCCAGTTGTGTTATTTTGCTGATGCTCCCACTCGACAATTTGCAGAGCCATCCATCAGCGTCTGTATTCGTATTATCTGAAGCGAAGAATAACTCATCGTCAATAACTCCGATCCATACAGGAGAACTGTATTGATGATAATTCGACATATGGGCTTCATATCGTTCTATTTCAATGCTATCGCCAGATAATACCATGTGTTTTGTACATGCAGCAGACAATACGCATAAAACGGCGATCATCATAATAGCGATTCTTCGTATAGTCATACAATCCTCCTTTATATATCATTTATAAGTCTTTAGGTTGTCAAGAGAACAGCCATGCTCCGGGCGCGGACACATATACGGAATGAAAACTTCGTGATATAGTGTAAGTGGCGCGGGCGCGAAGCCGAGGGACGGTTTGGAGCGAGACTCCGCTTTAGAGAACATGGC
>JAEEGI010002974.1_pt1 | contig 40874 bp, 38 predicted proteins | sample 8958751 | NCBI WGS metagenome assembly JAEEGI01 (sample SAMN16246545, study PRJNA631951) | gut metagenome | biome: gut microbiome; feature: rumen; material: KS-attached | host: Bos | place: Iran: Karaj | collected 2018-10 | reverse complement strand
CATAAGACGATACTTACGATGGTTCCGAAAAAAGGCCTTGACGAAAAGGAAGACAAGGAACTTGCCAAGAAGCTCAAAGCCTACAAAGAAAGCCTTACCGCAAAAGAGACAGAGACTTTGATCAAGGAGACCAACAGACTTAAGGAATATCAGGATAAAGAAAGCACTCCCGAAGAGATCGCAACAATTCCCACCCTTACCATAGATGATATTCCTAAAAAGGGACGTCACTTTAAGTATGAAACGGAAGAAGTTTCGGATGTTAAGTTTGTAGAGTGCAAGCAGTTTACAAATGAGATCGTATACGGCGTATTAAGCTTTTCCATTAAGTCGATGCCGGAAAGACTTATAAAGTATTTAAGTATTCTGAAGGCTCTTTTGGGACTCATCGATACAAAGAATTATAAGTACGGTGAACTTGTTAACGAGATGGCCATATATACCGGAAGCCTTTCTTTCTCCGTCAATGTATATAAAGACGTACGCGACCCCGATATTTATGAACCCGCATTCGAGATCAGATTCAAAACGCTGTACGGCAACATAAAAAAGACTTTGGAACTTGCCGAAGAAGTGCTTTGTACATCAAAACTTGATGACAAGAAGAGAATAAGAGACATTCTCGAAGAGGCAAGATCGAGACTCACAAGTTATATGGCCGCAGGCGGTGACGGCGTTGCTTATAAGCGCGTAATGTCGTATTATGACAAGGGAGCAACTTTGTCTGAAAAGTACTCCGGAATGGATTATTTCAGACTCCTGGAAGACATATGCGATAACTTCGACGATCACGCAGACGACCTTATAAAGGGCATGAAAGAGTGCCTTGAATATATTATATCAAAAGACAAGCTGACCGTATTTGTAAGTGCGGATGAAAAGGGCCTGGAAGTATTTAAAAACGAATCTTCAGAATTTCTTAAGAATTTGCCCCATAAAAAGGCTTCCGACGAACCGTATATAGTACATACAGAGAAAAAGCAGGAAGCTTTCACTTATGCGGCACAGGTTCAATTCGTGGCACTGGGCGAAAATTATGTAAGACACGGGCTCAAATATGACGGAAGCCTCGCAGTATTAAGAAACATCCTTAATACATCTTATCTTTGGAACGAAGTAAGAGTTAAAGGCGGAGCATACGGAGTATATATGATGTTCATGCAAAACGGAAATATGTTTGTAGTGTCTTACAGAGATCCGAATGTTGAAAAGACGGTAGAGGCTTACATGGGAGCAAAAGACTATATAGCCAACTTCCCCGAAGACGAAAAGCTCATTGAAAGAATGATCATTTCGACCATAGGCTTGATGGATACACCCTTTACTCCTTCACTTACCGCACTTAAGACGTTCAATATGTACAAGTCCGGGCTCACCGATGAAATGAACGACCGTGAAAGGAACGAAGTATTAAGTACCGATTGTAAGAAGTTAAGATCTCTTTCGAAGTATCTTGAACTCCTGAATAAAGACGCGGGAATAGCCTGTGTCGGCGGTACAAAGGCAATCAACGAAAGCAGTAATCTTTTTCTTAAAACAGAACCTTTATACAATTCATAAAATGTCGAATTGACATTAAAAGGGAGGATTATTATGAAAATGATGAAGAAACTTATTGTTGCGGCTATTTCACTTACAATGTGCATAAGCTTCGCAGCCTGCGGATCAAGCTCGCGTTCGGCTTCTTATGATTCCGCCAAGAGTACTTACGCTGACGTTGAGGCGGCGTATGAATCTCCCGCGGCGGCATATGACGGAGATTACGGCTTCTATGCGGCCGAAGAAGAGTATTATGACGGCGGAGACGGCGATATCCAATATACAAAAAACGGATCGGGCGGAAGCGACGTTCAAAGACAGCAGCAGTTCGACGACCCCGGCAGAAAGCTTATCAAAACATATAACCTTTCCGTAGAAACGGAAGAATTTGCTGCATTTTCTTCCGCAGTCGAAGCGAAGATCAACGAACTCGGCGGATATATCGAAAACCTTGATGCTTACAACGGAAGCAGCTACGGCGCAAGAAGAGAACTTCACTATGCCAACCTGACAGCAAGAATTCCCGCGAACAATGTTCCCGATTTTCTAGACATGATCGGTGAAAAAGGCAATATAACAAGCCAGTCACGTTCTGTGACCGATGTTACATTAAACTATACCGACACAAAGAGCCTTAAGGAGTCTTATCTTGTTGAACAGCAGAGACTTCTCGAGATTCTTGAAACAGCTGACGATCTTGAATACATCATCGTTTTGGAAGACAAGCTTTCGGAGATCAGATATAAGATCGAATCTCTTGAATCACAGCTTCGTTCATACGACAACAAAGTTGATTACTCCACCGTTTATCTTTACATCCAGGAAGTTGATGTATACACTGAGCCCATTGTTGAACCCAAGACTTACGGTGAGAGACTTTCCGAGTCCTTCACTCAGAGCGTAGAGAGAGTATTTGAAGGTCTTAAAGACTTCCTCGTAGGCTTTGTAGGCGCCGTTCCCGGTCTTGTGATCTTTGTGATCGTTGTACTCATCGTATTCGTGATCGTTAAGGTTATAATCAAGATCGTTAAGAAGCAAAACGATAAGATCGAAGCAAAGCGTCGCGCAGCATACAATGCGCAGGTAGCTGCATACAATGCGGCACAGGCCGCTCAGGCACAGGCTCAGGCACAGCCTCAGACCGAGCAGACAGAAAACAAAGAAAGCTAATATATATTTGAATGAGTGATGAAAAGATAAATGTAAGTACAACAAAATCAGGTTTTGCTGCCATAATAGGAAGACCGAATGTCGGTAAGTCTACGCTTATGAACAAGATCGTAGGTCAGAAGATCGCGATCACATCAAACAAGCCGCAGACTACAAGAAACCGTATAATGACCGTATATACATGTGATGACGGGCAGATCGTTTTCCTTGACACTCCGGGCCTTCATAAAGCCAAGAACAAGCTTGGAACCTATATGGTAAAAGCAGCCAATTCATCGCTTAAAGATTCGGATGTCATACTCTTTCTGGTGGAAGCCGGAAAGGAGATAGGAAACGGCGAAAGAGACATTATTGAAATGTTAAAAACCGTTAACCTTCCGAAGATCCTTGTCATAAACAAGATCGATTCCATAAAGCGTGAAGACATTCCGAAATCTATAGAATACTATTCAAAAGAATCGGGCTTTGACGAGATAGTACCAGTAAGCGCAACGGACGGAACAAACGTAGACGAACTTATACGCTGTATATTTAAGTTCCTTCCTTACGGAGAACCGTTCTATGACGAGGATACCGTCACCGATCAGCCCATAAGACAGATCACGGCCGAGATGATCAGGGAAAAGGCACTTCATGCTTTAAATGAAGAGATACCTCACGGCATTGCGGTAATGATCGAAAAAATGGATTTTTCAAAGCGAGTTGTCGACATAGAAGCGACCATCGTATGCGAAAAGGAATCCCATAAAGGCATCATAATCGGTAAAGGCGGACAAATGCTTAAAAAGATAGGCACCAACGCCCGATACGAAATAGAAAAGATGCTGGAACAGCAGGTTAATCTTAAACTGTTTGTCAAAGTAAAAAAAGAATGGCGTGACAGCGAGTTCTTACTTAAGAACTTCGGCTACAACGCCGACGATTTCAAAAAATAACAATAAGGAGGCTCCGAGACCATATGCAGGAATTTTTAAAAGTCACAGGTATGGTCATCGGAGCCTTTCCTCAAGGCGAATACGATCGCCGCATAATACTTCTCACGCGTGAACAGGGCAAAATAACGGCCTTCGTAAAAGGCGCCCGCAGACAGGGCAGTCGCTTCTCGGCCTCCACCGACCTTTTCGCCTTCGGCGAATTTGACCTCTATGTCGGTAAAACTTCATACAACATTCAGGACGCCCGTATCACCAACTATTTCGAATACCTTCGCACCGACTTAAGCGCCTCATGTTACGGCATGTATTTCCTCGAACTTTGCGACTATTACGCCCGCGAAAACAACGACGAGTCGATGCTCTTACTCAACCTCTACCGTGCACTTCAGGGCCTCAAATCCGATAAACTTGACAACCCCTTTGTCAAAGCGGTCTTCGAACTCAAGACCTTCCTCATCGAAGGCGAACTTGTACCTCCCGACCGCCTCGGCTTTACCGACCCTGCCTTACTTTTCGCCGTTGATTACATTACAGCAAGTTCCATCGAAAAACTCTATTCCTTCACTCTTAAAGCCGAATCCTTAAGTTCCTTGATCGAACTGGCCGACCGTGAACGCAAAGCCATCGTTGACCGACCTCTTAAGAGCCTTGATATGCTTGAAGTGCTATCGTAATATTCGGCTATATTTATTACGTGCGTGTATCATATGAAAGTTCCGCTCCGGACGCGCTCTCGCTCAAAGTTTTTGCGTTGCGTTACTAAGCTCATGAAAAACTTCGCTAAGTAACGACGCAAAAACAAGGTCCGGAGTCGAAACATTCATATACTGCACGCACTCATATAAAGAGCGAAGACTGAAATCACAGCCGCTGAGAGCATTCGAATGTTTACTTTCAGACCTTAAAGCAGCGTCGGCACTTAACGAGTGCTTTTTACGAGTTTAGTGTCCGCTACGCTGCGATCAGAGCGAGAGCGCGTCTGAAAGGAAACGTTCGGATGGTAGGCAGCGGCGTGGCGTAAAGAGCGCGTCCGGAGCGGAACTTTCATATGATACACGCACGGATAAAAGCCGGAGCGGAACGTTCATGTGATACGCGCACGGATAAAAGCCTGAGCGGAACTTTCGTATGATGAGCATACGCAAAACACACGTATGTACATATAACCTAAAAGATATTGAAAACCCGTGGATTTGAGTATATAATTCATGGGTATAATTTTGTTTAGAGACAGGAGATAGATTATGGAAAAGTCAATGGATAAGATCGTTGCGCTCGCAAAGTCGAGAGGTTTTGTGTATCCGGGTTCGGAGATTTACGGTGGACTTGCGAATACATGGGACTACGGTAATCTTGGCGTAGAGCTTAAGAATAATGTAAAAAAAGCGTGGTGGCAGAAGTTTGTGCAGGAGAATCCTTATAATGTGGGTGTTGATTGTGCGATACTTATGAATCCACAGACTTGGGTTGCTTCCGGACATCTTGGAAGCTTTTCGGATCCGTTGATGGATTGTAAGGCTTGTCATGAACGTTTCAGAGCGGATAAGATCATCGAGGATTATGCGGCTGAGAAAGGTATAGAGCTTAAGTCGAGTGTTGACGGATGGTCGCATGAAGAGATGGAGAAGTTCATCAATGATAACAATATTCCGTGTCCTTCATGCGGAAAGCATGATTTTACGAGCATAAGAGAGTTTAATCTTATGTTTAAGACGTTCCAGGGTGTTACCGAGGATGCCAAGAATGTTGTTTATTTAAGACCCGAGACCGCTCAGGGTATTTTCGTTAACTTTAAGAATGTACAGCGTACATCGAGAAAGAAAGTGCCTTTTGGTATATGTCAGATAGGTAAGTCTTTCAGAAATGAGATCACACCCGGTAACTTTACGTTCAGAACAAGAGAGTTCGAGCAGATGGAATTGGAGTTCTTCTGCAAGCCCGGAACACAGACAGAGTGGTTTGAGTATTGGAGAAAGACATGTTATGAATGGCTTCTTTCTCTTGGTATAAAGAAAGAGAATCTTCGTTTGAGAGATCACGATCCGGAGGAACTTTCTTTTTACAGCGATCATACAACAGATATCGAGTATGCATTCCCCTTCACCGATTGGGGTGAGCTTTGGGGTATCGCTTCAAGAACGGATTACGATCTTACAAGACATCAGGAGACTTCGGGTGAACCCATGGATTATTTTGACGATGAGTTAAACGAGAAGTACATTCCTTATGTTGTTGAGCCTTCGCTCGGCGCGGACCGTGTTGTTCTCGCGTTCCTTTGCGAAGCGTACGATGAAGAGAATCTCGGAACCGAAGAGGCTCCCGATATAAGAACAGTGCTCAGATTCCATCCTGCAATCGCACCTGTTAAGATCGGTGTTCTTCCTTTGTCTAAGAAGCTTAACGAGGGTGCTGAGAAGATCTATGCACAGCTTTCAAAGAAATATAACTGTGAATTTGACGATCGTGGAAATATCGGTAAGAGATATCGTCGTCAGGACGAGATCGGAACTCCGTTCTGCGTAACATATGATTTTGAATCCGAGACCGATAACATGGTAACGGTTCGTTTCCGTGACTCGATGGAACAGGAAAGAGTTGCGATCGCCGATCTGGATGCTTATTTTGCGGATAAATTCACATTTTAACTAGGATCGGAGTAATTATTTATGAGAGATATAACATCTAAACAGTTAAGAAAAGAATGGATTGATTTTTATGTTGCAAGAGGCCACGTTGATGTCGGTGCGGTTTCACTTGTTTCCGACGGCTCCACGGGAGCTATGTTCAATGTAGCCGGTATGCAGCCTATCATGCCATATCTTCTCGGAAAGAAGCATCCTCTCGGAACGAGACTTTGCAACGTTCAGGGATGCGTTCGTACCAATGATATTGACGGCGTCGGTGACAAGAGTCACCTTACGTTTTTTGAAATGATGGGTTCATGGAGCCTTGGTGACTATTTCAAAAAAGAAAGATGTCAGTGGAGCTATGAGCTTTTAACGGAAGTTTTCAAGTTCGACAGAGATCATCTTGCCGCTACCGTTTTTGAAGGTGACGAAAATGCGCCCAGAGACGAAGAGGGTGCAAAGTACAGGATAGAGTCGGGCTTCAAACCTGAGAACGTTTTCTTTTTACCTGCGGAAGATAACTGGTGGGGACTTGAATACGGCCCATGCGGTCCCGACTCGGAGATGTTTTATGTGTCCGACAAGGCTCCTTGCGGACCAAACTGCAGACCCGGATGTCACTGCGGAAAATATACCGAGATAGGTAACGATGTATTTATGCAGTACGACAAGCAAAAGGACGGTACTTTGCTTCCTCTTGCAAAGAAGAATGTCGATACCGGTTGGGGACTTGAGAGAAACCTTGCTTTCCTTAACGGCGTGGACGATGTTTATCGTACAGACCTGTTTACCGGTGTTATTGCCAAGATTGAAGAGAAATCCGGGATCAAATACGATTCCGATGAAAAGACCACAAAGTCTATGAGGATCATCGCCGATCACCTTCGTACCGGCGTTATGCTCATCGGTGACGAGGCAAAACTTCTTCCTTCGAACGGCGGCCCCGGATATGTTTTAAGAAGACTGTTAAGACGTGCCGTAAGACACGGTCGTGCTTTGAATCTTTCGCTTGAAGATATGCTTGATGTTGCAAGCATATATATTGACGATGTTTATTCGGATTCTTATCCGCTTCTTACAAAGAACAAGGATTTCATTCTTAACGAGCTTAAAAAGGAGATCGTTCGTTTTGAAGCCACGCTTGAGAACGGTATGAAGGAGTTTAAGAAGATCTCCGATGAAAAGAAGTCATCAGGCGCAAAAGAGATCGACGGAAAGTCGGCATTTTATCTTTACGATACGTTCGGATTTCCTTATGAGCTTACGCTTGAGATGGCTGAAGAAGAAGGCTTAAGCGTCGATGAAGCCGGATTTAAAGAGTCTATGGACGCCCAGAAGAAGCTTGCAAGAGAGAACGCAAACTTCTCGCAGAAAGCCGCAGAAAGTTCGGCGTTTGATGAAATACCCGATTCTGTCACAACCACATTCACGGGATATGAAACTATTGAAGATACAGGCGAGATCGTTGCTTTGGCTGCGGGCGATTATCTTACAGATGAGCTCAGTGAAGGCACGGAAGGAACCGTGGTTGTCGATAAGACACCTTTCTACGCAACAATGGGCGGTCAGAAAGGTGATGTCGGTGTTATAAGCGTGAACGGCGGCGAATTTGAAGTTTACGATACCGTTAAGCTTCCCAAGGGTCGTGTCGGTCATGTCGGCAAAGTTATTGGCGGAACCGTTAAGACCCGGGATAAAGCCACGCTTAAGGTTGATAAAAAGACGAGACAGACTACCTGTATGAACCATTCCGCTACGCATCTTCTTCAGGCTGCGCTTCAGGAAGTGCTCGGAAAAGATGTTCATCAGCAGGGTTCATATCAGGATCCGGACAGAACAAGATTCGACTTCAGTTACGGTGAAGCCGTAAGTGCAGATAAACTCGCGAAGATCGAAGCGATAGTAAACGAAAAGATCGGTGAAGATCTTATCGTCAATACCGACGTTATGAGTATCAATGAGGCTAAGGCTACGGGAGCTATGGCTTTGTTTGGAGAGAAGTACGGCGAAAGCGTAAGAGTTGTTTCAATGGGCGACTTTTCAAAAGAACTTTGCGGTGGTACTCATGTTAAACATACCGGTGAGATAAGGATGTTCAAGATCCTTTCCGAATCGGGTATCGCAGCGGGTGTAAGACGTATCGAAGCCGTTACCGGCGATAATGTAATGGCATATTATAAAAATGTTGAAGAGACATTGAACGCAGCCGCAAAAGAAGCCAAGACCAATCCTTCCAATCTGGTTGAGAAGATCGCACATCTTAATGCGGAAAACAAATCTCTTTCATCAGAGATCGAATCTTTAAAGGCTAAGGCCGCTAAGGAATCGCTTGGAAACGTTCTTGATAATGTGACCGACGTTAAGGGAGTAAAACTTCTTGCCGCAAAGGTTCCCGGAATCGATATGAACGGACTAAGAGATCTTTCCGATTCACTTTGCGATAAGATGGGCGGAGGCGTGGTCGTTCTTGCTTCGGAAGCAGACGGCAAAGTAAATCTTGTTGCCAAGGCAAGCGATGAAGCTGTGTCAAAGGGTGCCCATGCGGGAAACCTTATCAAAGCGATCGCAGGTTTTGTAGGCGGTGGCGGCGGCGGCCGTCCCAACATGGCACAGGCAGGCGGAAAAGATCCTTCCGGAATCGACAAAGCTGTTTCAAGTGTTGCCGATGTATTGAACGGTCAGCTTTGATTAGTTTCAAATAGTACTTGACGAATCATCTGTTTTTGCTATAATTGTCAATGTGCCGTGTCCTCGGATCGCGGGGATGGCGCGAAAAACCTGAATCAGTCAATAAGTGTGAAGGGACTGAAGGGAGGGAAGTAAGAATGTCAAACATAATCGTTAAAGAAAACGAGTCTCTTGACAGCGCATTGCGTCGTTTTAAGAGAAGCTGCGCAAAGGCAGGTATCCAGCAGGAGATCCGCAAGCGTGAGCATTATGAGAAGCCCAGCGTAAAGCGTAAGAAAAAGTCTGAGGCTGCAAGAAAGCGTAAATATAACTAAAAACTTTGAGCCCTTGGCGAAAGTCAAGGGCTCTATTGTCTTTTCATGAATCACTTTTATGAAAAGAACTGAAAAAGGGTTAAAAGTTGAAAACAATTCTTATCGTATTGCTGATAATCTTCATACTGTTTTGCATAGCGGTTATCATTTTCGATTCAAACCGTTATGTCATAAGAGAGTATGCCGTTAAGACAGACAAGGTTTCATGTGACCGGACGATCGTTTTTTTAAGCGACCTTCATAACAAAAAGTACGGAAAGAACAATGAAAAGCTTCTGGCTGATATAAGTGCTCTTAATCCTGATCTTGTGCTGGTGGGCGGTGATATGATGACCGCCTATCCGGGTGAAGACTATTCTGTCGGTCTGAAGTTTGTAAGTGAAGTTTGCAAAAACAGACCTTACGTTTATGCCGAAGGAAATCACGAATACAGAGCACGTATTTATAAAGAAGACTATAATGATCTGAGCGAAAGATACAATAGCGATCTTTCGGCGAACGGTGTTGCCATAACGATCAACGATCACGAAGATTTCTTTGATGAGATAAGAGTTTTTTCTTTGTCCATAGGGCACGAATATTACAGAAGATTTAAACTCAAACCGATGTCGGACGATTATATCGCTTCCTTAATAGGAAATCCTGATGACGGCAGGTTTAATATTCTGCTCGCTCATAATCCGGATTATTTTAAAAACTATGTCAAATGGGGCGCGGACATGACGCTTTCAGGTCATGTTCACGGCGGTGTCGTAAGGATACCGTTCTGGATAGGCGTGATAAGCCCGATGTGTACGCTGTTTCCAAAATACAGCGGAGGCATGTATAAAAAGAACGATCAGGCGATGATCGTAAGCAGGGGAATGGGCATGCACACAATACCTCTTCGAATGTTCAATCCCGCAGAGATCGTTGTGATCCGGATTTGTCAAAAAGACAAATAAACTGGAATCGGATGTCTGATTGTGATAAAATTTTGTCGCATAAATTTTTAGTTGGAAAAGAATATGTCTTTATCAGTTAAACTTGAAGTGTTTGAAGGTCCGCTTGACCTTTTGCTTCACCTTATCGAAAAGAATAAAGTTGATATATATGATATTCCCATAGTTGAGATCACCAATCAGTATCTTGATTATATCAAGGCGCTTAAGTCTCAGGACATGAATGTCATGAGCGAGTTTCTGGTCATGGCGGCCACTTTGGTGGATATCAAATGTCGTATGCTCCTTCCCAAAGAAGTCAATGAAGAAGGAGAAGAGGAAGATCCGAGAGCCGAACTGGTCGAAAAACTGCTTCAGTACAAGATGTACAAGTATATGGCTTTCGAACTTCGCGATATGCAGACCGATGCGGGTGTTACCATAACAAGGGGCGAAAACCTTCCCGAAGAAGTGTTAAAATACAGGGAACCGATCGATTACGAACAGCTTGTCGGTGATCTTAATCTTGTGAAGCTTCACGAGATATTTCAGATCATGTTAAAAAGAAACGAAGACAAGATCGACCCTATCAGAAGCAATTTCGGTAACGTTGAAAAAGAAGAGATCGATATGGAAGAAAAAGCTTCGTATATCGAGGATTTCATAATGAAGCACAAAAAGTTTTCGTTCAGAGAACTGTTGGAGCGTCAGCATTCAAAAGAAGAGATAATCGTTTCTTTTCTTGTTATCCTGGAGCTTATCAAGGTTGGCAAGATTAAGGTTAAGCAGGACAAGATAAACGACGATATTACGATCACTACAGTGGCAAAAGCAGGGTAAAAAATGGACAAGACAAGTAAAAAAGCGGCACTTGAGGCAATTCTTTTCGCTATGGGCGAATCGGTAAAGCTTTCAAAACTCGCCGAAACGATAGAAACAGATGAAGAGATCTGCGAAGGACTTCTTGATGAACTGACAGAAGAATACAAGAAGGACAAACACGGAATCGAACTTATAAGACTTGAAGATTCGTATCAGTTTGTTACCAAGGCCGATCATTACGACACTCTCATTAAGATCGCCAAGACACCAAAGAGGATGAACCTTTCCGATTCCGTTATCGAGACTTTGTCCATAATCGCTTATAAACAGCCGGTTACAAGACTTGAAGTGGAAAGCATAAGAGGAGTGAGCTGCGATCATGCGATCGACAAGCTCTTGGAGTTTGACCTTATCGAAGAACTCGGACGTAAAGATGCGCCCGGTCGTCCCATTCTTTTCGGAACGACGGAACAGTTTTTGAGAAGCTTCGGTGTGGGCAGTTTAAAGGACCTTCCCGAGCTTAATACAGTGCAGATCGAAGAGTTTAAACAGGAAGCCGAGCAGGAGGTTTCCACATCACTTAAAATTTGACAATAAAACGTTTTTAAAGAGCCGAAATTTCGGCTCTTTTTTGTTGGATATTTATTGTAAAACTTAACTTCTCTATGCTATAATATCTGCTGATTGCAATTTAATGTTTAATACAATATATATGGAGGTAAACTAAATGAGTACTACTTCAAAAGCGGGACAGAGAATCCTTTCTCTTCTCGACGAGAACAGTTTCATTGAGATCGGCGCTCTTGTAACCGCAAGAAATACCGATTTTACTTTGAAACAGTCCGCCGATGCCTCCGACGGTGTCATTACCGGATACGGTCTTATCGACGGAAAGCTTGTGTATGTATACAGCCAGGACGCATCCGTACTTAACGGTACAGTCGGTGAAATGCACGCAAGAAAGATCGCCAATCTTTACGATCTTGCATTAAAGATGGGCGCTCCCATAATCGGCCTTCTTGATTCTGCGGGATTAAGACTTGAGGAAGCAACAGATGCACTTGACGCTATGGCTTCTATCTATGCTAAGCAGTCTGCAGCATCGGGTGTTATCCCTCAGATAGCGGCAGTTTTCGGTAACTGCGGCGGCGGTCTTGCTATTTTGGAATCAATGGCAGACTTTACTTTTATGGAAGAGAAAAATGCAAAGTTATTTGTGAATGCTCCCAACGCACTTGACGGAAATTACACCGCAAAGTGTGATACCGCATCAGCTGCTTATTTAAGCGAAGCAGGCGTTGTATCAGGCGTCGGAGAAGAGGGATATGTTCTTTCTTCTATCCGTGAACTCGTTTCGGTTTTACCTTCCAATAATGATAGTTATTCAGACGAAGAAGATTGTACAGACGATCTCAACAGATCTGTAGCAGGTATCGAAGGATGTGTAGGCGATACCGCAATCCTTATTTCTCAGATAGCAGATGACAACAACTTCATCGAACTTAAGAGTGAGCATGCTCAGTCGATGGTCACCGGATTTATCCGTCTTAACGGAAAGACCGTTGGTGTTGTTGCAAACAGAAGTGAAGTTATCGGCGAAGACGGTAAGGTAGCAAAGAAGCTCGACAGCGTTCTTTGTCCTTGCGGATGTGCAAAGGCAACCGATTTCATCAATTTCTGCGATGCTTTCTCAATCCCGATCCTTACATTCACAAACGTAACAGGATTCAAGGCTACCGTTGATGCCGAAAAGAAGATGGCAAAGGCAGCCGCAAAACTTACAAACGCATTTGCAAACGCAACCGTTCCGAAGGTTAATGTTGTTATCGGAAAGGCTTACGGAAGTGCATATACCGTTATGAACTCAAAAGCAATCGGATGTGATATCACGATCGCATGGCCCAATGCTGAGATCGGAACAATGGATGCAAAGCTTGCCGCTAAGATCATGTATGACGGTGAGGCATCAGATGTTATCGATGCAAAGGCTGCTGAGTATGCCGCACTTCAGAACAATGTAGTGAGCGCTGCAAAGAGAGGCTATGTTGACGAGATAGTTGAGCCCGCCGACACACGTAAGTATGTTATCGGCGCATTCGAGATGCTCTTCACCAAGTTTGAAGATCGCCCTTCAAAGAAGCACGGCACAGTATAAAGAAAGGTAACGGACATATGAAAAAGAAAATCATTACATTTTTATGTGTCATCGCCTGTCTTATCAGTGTAGCCGGATGTGGTGGCGTAAGAGAATATTCCGAAGTTGAACAGGAAAAGATGCAGTATTGTACCGCACTCAGCGATGAGTTGGTAGATCTTCTTTCCAATGTTGCAACAGAGGAATATCTTAAAGATATTACCACCAACTACAAAAAGCATGAATCGGCTCTTATCCTTCAGTCAATGACGTCAAATTACTATCCGGTAAGCGCGGAGTTTGGCGTGTTTGAAGGTATGCTCACCACATACATTCAGACTGAGCAGGACATGAAAGGCATCGAGTCGATAGGCGAGACACCCGTAACCGAGATCGTCGGACGTGAGATCGTAGTTACATACGACGTCTACGGTAAGGAAGCAAACGGAACAATTAAGTTTAAGTACACAAACGATCTTTATACAAAGCTTACCGCAGCAGAAGCAACAGCCAATCTTACGGTCAAGCAGAACCTTAAAAAAGCTGCAGGCAGTATGAAGAACGCCGGGCTTAACACATTACTCGGAATGGGTACCGTATTCTCGGTTCTTATTCTTATAAGTTTGATCATTTCAAGCTTTAACTTATTTAAGAAAAAAGATAAACCGGCACCGGTTAAAGCAGCAACGGTTGCTCCTGTAGCTACGTCAACAGATGAAAACCTTGCGGACGATACCGAGCTTGTAGCGGTTATCATGGCAGCCATAAGCGCTTTTGAGGGAACTGCCTCAACAGACGGTCTGGTAGTCAGAAGCATCAGAAGAGCAAACAGGAGGAATTAATGATGAAAAATTATACTATTACAGTTAACGGTACAGCTTATGATGTTACCGTAGAAGAAACCGGTGCATCCGCAGCTCCCGCAGCAGCACCCAAGGCAGCACCCAAAGCAGCTCCCGCAGCACCCAAGGCAGCAGCTCCCGCAGCTTCAGGCGCAGCAGGATCGGTTAAGGTAGAAGCAGGTGCAGCCGGCAAGATATTCAAGATTGAAAAGAACGTAGGCGATGCAGTTAAGAAGGGTGACGCAGTTGTTATCCTTGAAGCAATGAAGATGGAGATCCCCGTAGTTGCTCCCGCTGACGGAACCGTTGCAAGCGTAAACTGTTCTGTAGGCGATTCTGTTGAAGCAGGCGCATTACTTGCTACTCTTAAATAATTTGCCCTATAGACAACGATTGTTTATTTAATCATTTTTACCGGAGGAATTTAAAATGTCTTATATTGCAGATACTTTAGATAACCTGGTACATCAGACAGCATTTTTCAGTCTTTCCTGGGGCAATTATTTAATGATCGCCATTGCATGTTTATTCTTATATCTTGCAATCGCCAAAGAATTTGAACCCCTTTTACTGCTTCCGATCGCATTCGGTATGCTGCTCGTTAATATCTATCCCGATATTATCGCACCTCCCGGAGCAGACGGATCGGCAGGCGGACTGTTATATTACTTCTATGTACTGGATGAATGGGCAATAATGCCTTCGCTCATTTTCATGGGCGTCGGCGCAATGACCGACTTTGGTCCTCTTATTGCCAATCCGAAGAGCTTCTGGCTCGGCGCCGCTGCTCAGTTCGGTATTTTCGCAGCTTATTTCGGAGCCATCGCTTTAGGCTTCAACGATAAAGCTGCCGCAGCAATTTCCATCATCGGCGGTGCTGACGGTCCTACTTCCATTTTCCTTGCAGGAAAACTCGGACAGACAAACTTACTCGGACCGATCGCGGTTGCGGCATATTCGTATATGTCACTTGTCCCGATCATTCAGCCCCCCATCATGAAGGCTCTTACTTCCGAAAAGGAAAGAAAGATCAGAATGGCACAGTTAAGACCCGTGTCCAAACTTGAGAAGATCCTTTTCCCCATTATCGTTACGATCGTGGTATGTATGATCCTTCCCACCACAGCTCCCCTTGTAGGTATGCTCATGCTTGGTAACCTCTTCGGTGAGTCAGGTGTTGTAAGACAGCTCAAAGAAACCGCATCAAATGCGCTTATGTATATCGTAGTTATCCTTCTTGGTACTTCGGTAGGTGCTACCACAAGTGCAGAAGCATTCTTAAACGTTTCAACGCTTAAGATTGTTGCACTCGGTCTGATCGCATTTGCATTCGGTACAGCAGCAGGTACGTTGTTTGGTAAGCTTATGTGCTTCCTTACTCACGGCAAGGTTAATCCCCTTATCGGTTCTGCAGGCGTTTCTGCGGTTCCCATGGCCGCAAGAGTTTCTCAGAAGGTTGGTGCCGAAGCAGATCCTCAGAACTTCCTTCTTATGCATGCAATGGGACCTAACGTAGCCGGCGTTATCGGTACGGCAGTTGTTGCCGGAACCTTTATGGCCATCTTCGGGGTCTTCTAAAGAGTTGCATTGCTTAGAACTAAACAAATAATACTATTACAAGGAGAAAAATTATGTCAGAAGTAGTTAAGAAGCCTGTTGGCATTATGGAGACCGTACTTCGTGATGCACATCAGTCACTTATCGCAACCAGAATGCCTACGGATGTTATGCTTCCCATTTTGGATAAAATTGACAAGGTCGGCTATCACGCTGTTGAGTGCTGGGGCGGTGCAACATTTGATGCATCTCTTCGTTTCCTTAAGGAAGATCCCTGGGACAGACTTCGTAAGATCAGAGACGGCCTTAAGAATACAAAAACGCAGATGCTTTTCAGAGGTCAGAACATTTTGGGATATCGTCCCTATGCAGATGACGTTGTTTACGCATTTGTTGAAAAGTCTATCGCTAACGGTATCGACGTTATTCGTATTTTCGACTGCCTTAACGATATCAGAAACCTTCAGGCTGCAGTAGATGCCACAAATAAGATCAAGGTTCAGGAAGGCCGCGGTGAATCACAGATCGCACTTTCTTATACACTTGGTGATGCTTATACTCTTGAGTATTGGGCAGACATGGCGAAGAAGATCGAAGAGATGGGTGCAGATTCGATCTGTATCAAAGATATGGCAGGTCTTCTTGTTCCTTACAGAGCAGCTGAGCTTGTTAAGACACTTAAGGAAAGTACAAAGCTTCCTATTCAGTTACATACACACTATACTTCCGGTGTTGCTTCAATGACTTATCTTAAAGCAGTTGAAGCCGGCGTTGACGTTATCGACTGTGCAATCTCACCTTTCGCTCTCGGTACTTCACAGCCCGCTACCGAAGTTATGGTTGAGACCTTTAAGGGCACACCTTATGACACAGGTTACGATCAGAAGGTACTTGCAGAGATTGCAGATTACTTTACTCCTTATCGCGAAGAGTGCTTAAAGAGCGGTCTTATGAGCACCAAGGTGCTTGGCGTTAACATTAAGACACTTCTTTATCAGGTACCCGGCGGTATGCTTTCGAACATGGTTTCACAGCTCAAAGAGCAGCATGCTGAAGATAAGTATCGTGATGTTTTGGAAGAGATTCCGAGAGTTCGTAAAGACTGCGGTGAGCCTCCGCTCGTTACTCCTTCTTCACAGATCGTCGGAACACAGGCTATCTTCAACGTCCTTATGGGTGAAAGATATAAGATGGCTACAGGCGAGTTCAAGGATCTCTTAAGAGGTAACTATGGACAGACCGTTAAGCCTATGAACCAGGAAGTTATCGACAAAGTCATTCCCGGCGAACCTCGTTCGACTGCTCGTTCGGCAGAAGCTACCGGTCATGACAAGCCCGAGCTTGAGAGTATCGAGGCAGAGATGAAGCAGTACAAGCAGCAGGAAGAAGACGTATTGTCATATGCGCTTTTCCCTCAGGTTGCTACAGAATTCTTCAAGTATCGTGAAGCTCAGCAGACAAAGGTTGACACCACGATCGCAGATACAAAGAACGGAGCTTATCCTGTATAATTGTGATGAGTTTAAAACCCGCGACACAGAAGTCGTGGGTTTTTTCTTTTTCATAGAATGAACCGACACCACCGTCCGACAGGTTAATTTTTGTTTAGTGACACAAAGGGCAAAAGGTGATAAATTCTAAGTATAGATGATCATAAAGGGGATATCTTATACATGGTTAAAGTAGTAGAGATAAACAAGATAGAAGATGCACTTGAACTTTTTGTTCAACAGGAATACAGGGAAGATCTGGACAGAAACCGTTCGTGGTATCTTTACAGAGGAATGACAAATATCAAGTTTAAGCTGACTACAAGTCTTGATCGTAACTGCAAAGATCATAAACGTGAACTGGAGCCCTGTATCCTTTCAAATTTCACCAAATACGGTGCTTTGGAAGACCCTACGATCGAAAGATCGGTCTGGAGACAGATGTTCATGGGTCAGCATCACGGACTTCCCACAAGACTTATGGACTGGTCTCAATCGCCTCTTGTTGCGCTGCATTTTGCTACGAGTGAGAGTAATCTCGATAAGATGGATGCGCATGATTGTATGATCTGGCGTATCGATATGAAGGAGCTTCACAATCTGCTTCCCTTAAGATACAGAGAAGAGCTCGACAGACATCGGTCATCGGTCTTTACGGTCAATATGCTTACCGATGTTGTTCCGAGTCTTAAACAATACGATGAGGACATGAAAGACAATGCCATGGTCGTTATAGAGCCTCCGTCGATAGATCCGAGAATAGTCAATCAGTATTCATTTTTCTCGATCGTACCCGACGGGATAGAAGACGTGGAAGTCTTTCTGGACAAATATACCAACAATACGATCAAATATGTTATTCCCAAGGAACTGCGCTGGCGTATAAGAGACATGCTTGACGGTCAGAATGTAAGCGAGCGAATGTTCTTCCCGGGCCTTGACGGTCTGTCCAGCTGGCTTGGAAGACATTACTTTGTAAAATAGCGTTACTATTCGCGTAAGACAAAAAAGAAGAACCATTTCTCATGCTTGCATGAAAGAAATGGTTCTGTTTTTTTTGTCGCAACTGCGAAGCAGTGGCCAAAACTCAATGAGTAATCTTAGTGCGAAGCACGGGAAAGCATGCGGGATTACGATTTGTTGTTTTGGACAAAGCGAATAGCAGATTATTTAACGGTAACTTTTGTGATGTGAGGGTTGGGACCTTCATACCAGTAAAGGAATCCTTCAACGTCGCAAACCTGACCTTCGGTAAGAGAGCCTACCTGATTGTAGAAGTCTGCGTCAGATCCGTTCAAATAGTACTCAAGGCAGAAGTAATATTCCTGTCCGTCTTTTGTAAAGTTTACATAGATGTCATCACCGGGTTCGCCATTCTTGTAAGATACGGCGCTAACGGTCATATCCTTGAATGATACGAACTGGTTCTGATAATCTTTAAGTTCATCTTTGCCAAGGAAAGAAGTAACATCTTTTGCTGTTGCAACGTAGTTGCCGCTTTCGAATTCGAATGTAGCGTCTACGATCTCAACTTCGCCTGACCACTCGCTCTTGTAACCTTTAACCTTGATCTTGGTACCGGGTGTAAGCTTAGCTGCATCTTCTTCAGAGCAAGCCATGTTGTACATGAAATATGCACCGTCCTTGTCGGCTGCGTAAACGGTCACCATGTTATCCCACCATGACTGATGAGCCTGAACATATGCCTCGATGGTAACTTCGCTGTCGAGAGCTGCTGCAGCGTACTCGGCGTATGTCATAACGCCTTCGGACTTAGCTTCAGAACCGCCGTTCTTTGAACCGCAGGCGGTAAATGCCAATACAAGTGAAAGAGCACAGATTAAAGCCAATACTTTTTTCATAATAATCTCCTTTGTGAATAGAATAGGTTATTCAAACACTTTTATTATATGTAAAAGAGCATATAAATCAATGTATATATGTAACAATTTTACAAATTAAGAGCATGTTTTTTGGCTATTTTTTCTTTTTACCGATCATAAAGTTATAAAGGTAATAAGCTCCGAGAACCAGCCAAACGACTATAAGTGTGACTATGAGCGCAACTGACGGTCCGGGAAGTTTTCCGAGGTCTTTTTTATTAAGGCTTTCGGTCGCGCTTGTTCTGTGCTGGTCAAGATGGTACAAAGAAGCCGTATCTTTAAACAGTTTTTCCATATAAGCGTCATCGACGGTCTCTTTACGCCGTTCCGATTTGGTAACGCTTTCGATAAGCTGACCGGCAGCATCGCGAAGAGAAGCGGAACCGTTGAACACAGGAGTTACAAAAGTGTGATCTGTGTTATCAAGCAGCAGTTTGGCAGCTTTTATCTTGATATCGTAATGATCGGGATCGTCGGGTGAGGCTTTGGAAAGATAATCAAGATATTCGGGGCTTTCCTGAGCTTTCTTTGTTACGGGAACGTAGCCCTCGGTCTCGGAGTATGCGCATTGCACGTCGTTTGTGAGCATGAACTGTGCAAAGAGCCATGAAGCCAACACTTCCTCGGGATCGGCCTTGTTAAACACGCATATTGAAGGGCCTTGCGATATCATATACGGTTCATCGGTATTAAACTGCGGTATGGGAAGCACTTCGGTCTCAAATTCAACGACCTTATCTTCAGCGATATCATGATTTTTCGCTTTTGAACCCATCCATGTTGCTCCGGCGGTTGAATCTATCGCGAAAATGCACTGTCCGGCATTTAAAAAGTTTCCGGGGTAGCTTGAGATCTTAAATGTTGAGAAAGAACCGGTCTTGGCGTGCTTTGAGATCTCAAACAAAAGATCTTTCGTGGTATCGTTAAAGATGAGGATATTTCCGTCATTATCGGAATAACCCGCATCAAGCTGCTTTAACATTGAGATCATCATATTGTCGGTCGATTTATAGATGAACGGAATCATAACTTTTTGCCCGTTGATCTTATAATTTCCGTTTGCGTCTGTTTCCATGGCTTTTTCGCTGACTTCCCAGACAAAATCCCACGTCATGGTATCGGGAATCTTATAGCCCATTTTTTCGATATATGTTTTGTTGATATATAAGGCTTCGGTGGAGCGCATATAGGGGATGGCGTAATAGTGTTCACCGATCTTGCATTCATTTATGAATTTGGGCACGATCTCATCGAACGAAGGAGCGTCATATTTGATTTCACTGCCGTTAAGCCCGTATTTTTCGTCTGCGAAAAGATCATCCAACGCAATGACGGTATTGCTTCCTGTAAGATAGGTCGCTATATGATCGGGATAGGTAATGCATACGTTTGGCGTAGTGTTTGTTGATATATTCGTGATGACGTCGTTATAGATCTTGCCGTAATCGGTATATATTCGCATATTGACTTTGATGTTCGGATATAACGCTTCAAAGTCGCTTATGGCTTTTTTGTATATCTCAACCTGGGTTATGTTGGTATCGTTCTTTGCCCAGAAGGAGATCTCAAATTGTCTTGAAGTATCAAAGTTTTCGGGAATCTCAAATTCCTTCAATCCTTTGGTGCCGTGACAGCCGCACAAAGAAAACATAAGTGAGGTCGCTATTAGGATCGAGAGAATCTTTTTTAAATATTTCATCATCCTTTTGTACCTCCTCTCGAAACACCTTCCATGATCTTTTTGTGGAAGATAAGGAACACGATTATGAGCGGAAGCGAGATGACTACCACGGCAGCCATCATGGCAGGGATGTTCTCTCGGCCGAAGCCGTTCTCACGTATCTCCTGAATGCCGTTCGAGACCAGAAAGTAATTTGAATCGTCCGTTACAAGACGCGGCCATACATAAGAGTTCCAGCATTCGATAACTTTAAGTATCGTTATCGTAATGACGGTAGGCTTACAGATCGGAAGCATTACTTTGAACAGATATTTTATATCGCTTGTTCCGTCGACTTTGGCCGCTTTGTAGAGCGAGTCGGGTATCTGTTCGAAGTTTTCTTTTAACAGATAAATGTAAAATACCGATGTGACAGACGGAAGGATAAGTCCCGAAAACGTGTTACGCATATCGAGATTGGTTATCGTTACGTAGTTTGTGATGATGACAAGTTCGTTGGGGATCATCATTAACGAAAGGAAAAGAGCAAATGTAACATTTTTCCCTTTGAATTCGAGTCTTGAGAATGCGAATGCGGCAAAAATCGTAACGAACAGCATGAGAGCGGTCGTCAATACGGTAAAAAGAAGCGTGTTCAAAAAATATCTTGATAACGATACGGTCGTAAAAGCATCAAAATAATTGCTTAAGGTGGGGCTCAGAGTGAAAAATTTCGGAATGTACTCCGAATTGTAAGAACTGTAACTTTTAACCGAGGTGAGTATCATCCAGTAAAAAGGAAAAAGCACTATCAAAGCCCATAGTGCAAGCAGGGTGTACGTGACCGTGTTCTTTATGCGTTTTTGCCTTGCGGCTTTACTGATTTCGTTGTTAATAACACTTGATTCGCTCATGGATTAAGCCTTTCGATCAATATTGAACGTTTTTCTTGCTTATGGTCAGGTTTATGACAGTGATTGTGAAAACTATCGCAAAAAGTATAAGTGATGCTGCGGAAGCATATGAAGGATATCCGCCGGAATCACCGTAGAGCATGTCGTAAACGTAACCGACTATAGTGTTCATTCCCGCAGCGTTAAGGTTTGTTCCGAATATGGCGACCTCGTCGGAGTAAGCCTTGAACGCACCGATAAATCCTGTGATGACAAGATAAAAGATCATCGGTGAGATCATCGGAAGCGTGATCTTGTAAAAAATCCTGAAAGGACGGGTACCGTCTACTTTTGCCGCATTATAGTAATCCTTTTTGACACTTGCCAGAGCACTTGTAAGGATCAGTATCTTGAACGGCATAACAACCCAGATCGTATAAAAGCACATTACAAACATTTTTGCCGGATAAGGACCGTCAATGAAATCGATCGATTCGTGTCCGAAAAGGTTGATGACAAGATTTATGAGACCGTCGGAATATGCCGTCTTTTTAAAGAGGATCATGAAAACAAGACCGACAGCCAGAGTGTTAGTCACGTAAGGCAAAAAGTATACGGTCTGGAACAGTTCCTTTAAAGGCTTTATGGAGTTAAGCCCCAGAGATATCAGCAATGCGATTCCGGTTGAAAGAGGAACGGTTATTATAACTATGATGAACGTGTTTTTCAGTGCCTGCAGAAAGTACGGGTCGTGCAGAACATAAGAGAAATTGTATGTACCTACACCCATGAAACTTTGCGATGCAAAGTTATAGCCTTCCTCAAACGAATAGACAACAACGTCAATAAGAGGATAGATCATGAAAACGGCTAAAAACAGAATGGCGGGCAACAGGTACAGCCAGCCTTTATATTTGTTATATGACATCAGTAATCTATCCTTTCTTCACTTTCAATGTCAAAGAGGTGAACTTTGCCGGGTTTAAGTGAAAAGTGTACGGTGTCTTTATCGGGATCGGGTGCATCTTCGGAACTTACTATGGAACGTATTACGGTTCCTTCAAAAGCAGGGTTTTCGGAGAGGACGGAAGTGTCACGTCCCATGATCTCGATACGCTTAAGTTTACATGTCATCGGACCGTTTTCGTCTACGATAAATCCTTCGGGTCGGATAGCGGCATATACCTCACGGTCCGAGGTATTCACATCAAGTACGGCCTCATCGTTTATCATAAGTTTTTTATCTTTTACAAAAGCTTTGAATACGTTAATGGCGGGAGTGCCGAGGAATTTTGCGACAAAAAGATTGACCGGAACGTCGTAGACTTCCTGCGGTTTTCCTTTCTGCATAAAAAGGCCGTCCTTCATAACAACGATCATATCGGAAATGCTCATCGCTTCTTCCTGATCGTGCGTTACAAATACTGTAGTGATGCCTGTTTCACGCTGGATGCGACGCAGTTCTTCACGGGTCTGAAGTCTTAATCTGGCGTCAAGGTTCGATAAAGGCTCGTCTAGAAGAAGGATTCCGGGCATTTTAACGAGTGCACGTGCTATGGCGACACGCTGCTGCTGGCCGCCCGAGAGTTCACCGGGCTTCCTTTGCATATATTCTTCGATCTGAACAAGCTTTGCGGCTTCGATGGCTTTTTCTTCCATCACTTCTTTGGAAAGTTTGTCTTTTCCTTTTAAATTCTCGAGAGGAAAGAGTATGTTCTGCCTTACCGTAAGGTGAGGATAGAGAGCGTAATTCTGGAAAACAAGACCGACTCCGCGCTTTTCGGGAGAAAGACCGGTAACATCGTCTTCGCCGAAGAAGATCTTACCCTCGGTAGGTTTTTCAAGACCGCTGATCATGTTTAACATCGTACTTTTTCCGCATCCGGAAGGCCCAAGGAGCGCAACGAGCATACCGTCGGGTATCTCCATAGAGAAATCGTTTACGGCTGTTACGTCATCTTTGATCTTCTTGTTTCTGTTGGGAAATTTCTTTGTTAGATGTGACAGTGTGACATTCATTTGACATTCATCCCCTGTGTATAGATTCATGTAACAAAATCAGTATAAAAGAAAAATATAAAATAATAAAGCATTTTGCTTGCAATCGATTGCAATTATGCAGACTATTCTGTATAATAACAGATGTTGTGGAATGGTTATATAATTTTTTATAAGGAGGGCGTTATGGCACGTAAAGAAATCATTTCAAAAGACGGTCTGTTGGAATCATCATTCAATATGATAAAACAATCGGGCTTTTCTGAGCTCACAGCCAGAAAACTCGCGGCATTCGCAGGCTGTTCAACTCAACCGATCTTCAGGAATTTCGATAATATGGAAGACCTGATCGGACAGACTTTCGAAAAGTCTTTGTTATTCTTTGACAGTTTTTATGAGAAGTTTGACAAGGGCAGTCACATACCGTTTGTGAATCTCGGCCTTTGTTATATTGCTTTTGCGCAAAAAGAAAGCAATCTGTTCTCGTTTCTTTTTATCAACTGTCCAAAGAACGATTACAACCTTTACGGCAAGTTAAACGGTCGTACCGGTGCGGTAAAGAACGAGATGAATCTAGCAAGAGAGGAAGGCGTTTCCAATCCCGAAGCGATCTTTATGAAGATGTGGATGCTCATCCATGGTGCTGCCTGCATGTCTATAACCGGAGATTACGATCTTTCGCCGGCTGAGACGCGCATTCAGCTCGAAGAAGCCTACAAGGCATTCGTAAGATAACTTGTACAGAGGTAAATATGGAAAGCAACAAAGATTTTTTGTCTATTATCAACGAGGCATATCCAAAGCTCAGCAAAGGACATAAACTGGTTGCCGCTTATGTGGTCGATCGTTACGATCAGGCTGTTTTTATGACGGCCGCAAAATTGGGTAAGACCGTAGGGGTTAGCGAGTCAACCGTTGTAAGATTTGCGACTGCGCTTGGATTTGACGGATATCCCGAGTTTCTGAAAGCGCTCGAAGAATGGTACAAATCCAAAATGAATACCGTTCAGAAGATAGGCGCAAAATACGGCAGAGCGAGTCAGTCGGAACTGCTTACATCCGTTATGAGTTCGGATATCGAAAAGATAGAAGATACGATGTCCAATCTTGACGTCGATACTTTCGAACTGGCTGTAGATCTTATACTTAAAGCAAGAAAAGTGTACGTGGTCGGATTAAGATCGTGTGCACCTCTTGCCGACTTTTTGCATTTTTATCTTTCGATGATAAGACCCGATGTTGTGCTTTTGAACACTACGAGCGTCAGCGAGATGTTTGAGCAGATGATCCGTATCGACGAGCACGACTGCATCATCGGTATTTCTTTCCCGCGTTATTCCATGCGTACGTTAAAGGCAATGGAATTCGCAAACGATCGAAACGCAAAAGTCATTTCGATAACCGATTCGGTATATTCGCCGATGAACCTGTATTCATCGTGTAACCTTTTGGCTCGTTCCGACATGGTTTCCATCGTTGATTCCCTTGTGGCACCTTTAAGCGTTATAAATGCCCTTGTGGTGGCACTTTGTTTAAAGAGACCGGATGAGGTTAAGACCAATCTTGAGAACCTTGAGACAGCCTGGAACAATTACCAGGTTTATTTGAATGACGAGATCAATTTCATTGACGATCAGCCTATACTTAATTATTCGCTTCGTCGTGAAGAAGGTGATAATACATGAAAGTCATTGTGATCGGCGGCGGAGCGGCCGGCATGATGGCCGCATGGCGTGCGGGAAGTCTCGGCGCAGATGTTACCGTTTTTGAAAAGAACGAAAAACTCGGTAAAAAGCTGTTCATAACAGGTAAGGGAAGATGCAATGTCACCAATTCATCGGATATTGACACTGTTTTTTCAAATATAAACAGAAATCCGAAATTTCTGTACAGTTCGATCTACACTTTTGACAATGAAGCCTTAATGAAACTGCTTGAAAGCTACGGTCTTAAACTGAAAGTAGAGCGTGGAAATCGAGTTTTTCCGGCTTCAGACAAGTCTTCGGATGTAATTAAGACATTCGAGCGTATGCTTAAGGATGTACATGTTAAGGTGGAACTTAACAAAACAGTCGACAGACTGCTTTATGATGAAAATGTCTGTACCGGTGTATCCTTAAAAGACGGAAAAAAGGTGTTTGCCGGCAGGATCATTGTCGCAACCGGCGGACTGAGTTATCAAAGCACTGGTTCGACGGGTGACGGATACAGATTTGCAAGTGAGAGCGGTCATTCGATAGTCAAACCCGAGCCTTCGCTTGTGGGGATCGAGACAAGAGAAGAATGGGTAAAGTCCTTACAGGGCCTTTCGCTTAAAAACGTCACACTTTCCTTAAAAATATCCGGAAAAGAAAAATATACGGAACTCGGAGAGATGCTGTTTACACATTTTGGCATATCCGGGCCTCTTGTATTGTCCGCCAGTGCATTTATCAACGATGAAACGTTAAAGAACAAAGATGTTTCAATATCAATAGATCTAAAACCGGGTCTTTCAAAAGAGGAACTTGATAAGAGAGTGCTGAAAGATTTCGAGGAGAACATTAACAGAAATTATATAAATTCCTTAGACAGACTGCTTCCTCAAAAACTTATTCCCGTTATTGCGGAACTGTCCCGCATAGCACCGGATACAAAAGTAAATGTGATAAAAAGCGAAGACAGGAAACGTCTTGTCGAACTGTTAAAAGATCTGACGGTTACTCCAAAGAAACTTCGTCCCCTCGACGAAGCCATAATTACACGGGGAGGAGTGAACGTTAAAGAAGTGAATCCTTCGACGCTTGAATCAAAATTGTGTAAGAACCTCTATTTTGCGGGTGAACTGTTAGATATCGATGCTATGACCGGAGGATATAATCTTCAGTTGGCCTGGTCTACCGGATACCTTGCCGGAACGATAGAGTAAAGGAGAAAAATATGAGTTATCAGATAGCTATAGACGGACCTGCCGGAGCAGGAAAAAGCACGATAGCCAAGCTTGTTTCCAAGGAACTTGGATTTGTTTATGTGGATACCGGAGCAATGTACAGGGCGATGGCTCTTAACTGCCTTGAAAACGGTGTCGATAAGGACGATGAGGCGGGTGTTGTCGATCTTGTTTCAAAAACAGACGTTTCGATCAAATATATAGACGGAGAACAGGCGGTTTTTCTTAACGGTGAAAATGTAAACGGCCGCATCAGAACTCCTGAAGTCGGAAACGTTGCATCTGCCATTTCCGTATACGGTGAGGTACGAAGAAAACTCGTCGATCTTCAGCAAAAACTCGCAGTGAGCGAAAATGTTGTAATGGACGGACGCGACATAGGAAGCGTTGTTCTTCCTAATGCCGATATCAAAGTTTATCTCGATGCCGATGTTGAAGTGAGAGCCAAAAGAAGATATGACGAACTTATCGCGAAAGGAGAAGAAGCCGTATTTGAAACGATCCTTTCCGAAATGAAAGAACGCGATTACAGAGATATGCACCGAGACATTTCTCCGCTTGTAAAAGTAGCTGATGCATATTGCGTGGACAGTTCTTATATGACTATAGAAGAAGTGAAAGATGCTATCATTAAAGGCTTTAAAGAGGCGATCGAATAGTGGAAAGAGAAGTAGTTGTAACAAAGAATGCCGGTTTTTGCTTCGGAGCCGCCAGAGCCGTGGAACTGTTGGAGAAAGCGGCGAGTGAGGGAAAACCCGTTTACACATACGGTCCCATTCTTAACAATGACAGGCTTGTTGAATCCTTTACAAAAAAGGGTGTTAAAGTGATCGAAGATGTCTCGGAGTTAAAAGACCTTCCGAAGGGAATAGTTGTAATAAGGTCTCACGGTGTCTCAAAAGAAGTTTACAAGGCTTTGGATGAGACCGGAAACGAGGTCATCGATGCAACGTGTCCTTTTGTCAAAAGAATCCATAAGATCGTAGATGAAAGAAGCAAAAACGGAGAGAAGATCGTTGTCATTGGAAACCCGACGCATCCCGAAGTTAAGGGAATCGTGGGCTGGAGCAACAGTGAATGTACGGTCATAAATACGATGGAAGAGGTCGAAAAATTTTGCCGTGCCGGCATAAAAGATTTTTGTATTGTCGCACAAACGACCTTCAACAGTAACAAATTTCAAGAATTCCTTGATATTTTCCGCAAAAAAGGTTACAATATCAACGTTATGAATACAATTTGCGATGCTACGCGCATAAGGCAGACCGAAGCTGCTGAACTTGCTAAAAAATCAGCGGTTATGCTTGTTATCGGAGACGAGAAGAGTTCCAACAGTCGTAAGCTTTATGACATATGCAAAGCTGATTGCGATCATACATACTTTATCCAGTCGGTAGAGGATATCAGGGGGCAATTACCCGTCACACCGGGACCGATAGGTATAACAGCCGGGGCATCCACCCCGAAATATATTATTGAGGAGGTTCAAAGCTATGTCAGACATGACTTTTGAACAGATGCTTGACGCATCATTTAAGACAATACATACGGGAGAGGTTGTTGAGGGTACTGTTATCGACGTTAAGCCTGAAGAGGCTGTTTTAAACATCAATTACAAATCCGATGGTATTCTTACCAGAAATGAATATACGAACGATCCCGGAGTTGACCTTACAAAGGTTCTCAAGGTTGGCGATACACTTGAAGTTAAGGTTATCAAAGTTAACGACGGTGAGGGACAGGTTCTTCTTACATACAAGCGTCTTGCAGCAGACAGAGGCTCAAAGAGACTTGAAGAAGCATTTGAATCACAGGAGATCTTAAAGGCTAAGGTTTCACAGGTTCTCGAAGGCGGTATCTGTGTGGTTGTTGAAGAAGTAAGAGTCTTCATCCCCGCAAGTCTTGTATCAGACACATACGAGAAAGATCTTTCCAAGTACGACGGACAGGAGATCGAATTCGTTATTACAGAGTACAATCCCAAGAAGAGACGTTTCATCGGTAACAGAAAAGTCATTCTTGTTGCACGTAAGGAAGAAGCTCAGAAGAAACTTCTTGAGACTATCAAAGAAGGCGATGTTATTGAAGGTACCATCAAGAACGTTACCGATTTCGGCGTATTCGTAGATCTTGGCGGTATGGACGGACTTCTTCACATCTCGGAAATGAGCTGGGGACATGTTGAGAATCCCAAGAAGAACTACAAAGCAGGCGACAAACTCAAGGTTCTCATTAAAGAGATCAACGAGAACAAGATCGCTTTAAGCCTTAAGTTTTCCGATACCAATCCTTGGAACAACGCTGAAGAGAAGTATGCTGTCGGAACCGTTGTAACCGGTAAGGTTGTAAGAATGTCTGACTTCGGTGCTTTCGTAGAGCTTGAAGACGGTATCGATGCACTTCTTCATGTATCACAGATCTCAGGCGAGCATATTGAGAAACCTTCGGATGTGCTTAAGGTTGGCGATGAAGTAACCGCAAAGGTTGTTGATTTCAATCTTGACGATCACAGAGTGAGCATCTCCATCAAGGCAATGACCGCTAAGCCCAAGGCTGAAGAAGCTAAGGACGACGATGACAGTGAGATCGCAAGCGTTGATATCGATGCCGTTATAGCCGAAGAAAACGCTAAAGCAGAAGCTGAGGAGCCCGCTCCCAAGAAGAGAACAACAAAGAAAAAAGCTGCCGAAGAGGCACCTGCAGAGGAAGCTGCCGAAGCAGAAGCTCCTTCAGAGGAAGCATAAGTTTATAATTTATTGTTTATGAATATGTGATATAATTAATGAGCAGTTTTATGACTGCTCATTAGTTTTTAGGGAGTTTTCTGATATGGCATACGACTACGAATATTTCAAAAAAGCTATCTATGAAATGACTAAGATAGATTTAAACGCCTACAAAGAAAAGCAGATGAAAAGGCGTATCGATACACTTATCGATAAGCATGAGATCAAAGGATACGACAATTATGTTGCTTTGCTTAAAAAGGACAGGGAGAAGTTCGAAGAGTTTGTCAGCTATCTAACGATAAATGTTTCCGAGTTTTACAGAAATCCCGATCAGTGGGCTTTGATGGACAAGGAGATCATTCCCGAGCTTATATCAAAGTTTGGCAAGAACTTAAAGATATGGAGCGCCGCTTGTTCTACGGGAGACGAGCCTTATTCTCTTGTAATGGCTCTGTCGAGACACATTCCGCTTAATCAGATAAAGATATTTGCAACCGATATCGATAAGCAGATACTTGAGAAAGCAAAGCTTGGTCTTTACAATGCCAAGTCCATCGAGAACGTTCCCAAAGATCTTAAAGAGAAATATTTCGAAGAAGTCGGCGGATCGTACAGAATAAAAGATGAGATCAAGCAAAGAGTCGAGTTTAAGCAGCACAATCTTTTGAAAGATCCTTTCCCCAGAGATATGCATATGATCGTTTGCAGAAATGTTCTCATTTATTTTACCGAAGAAGCAAAAGAACAGATATTCAGACAGTTCTGCGATGCACTTAAGAGTAAAGGTATTTTGTTCATAGGAAGCACCGAGCAGATAATAAACTATAAAGAGATCGGCTTCCAACGCAAAAACAGTTTTTACTATGACAAACCTTAGTTTGTCATAATAAAAAAGAACGGGTCTCTGATGAAAACTATCGTTTTCATCAGCGGTACTATGACAAACCCTAGTTTGTTGTAGTAAAAGAAACGGATAAAAAAACGATACGGATATTTCTCCGTATCGTTTTCTTTATACCTACTTATTTAACTTTTTCATATGATCCAAAACGTGTGATGCGTAAGAAGAGAACAGTTCTCTGTCGGTCTTACGTTCATTGGTCAGTTCAAAGAAGAGATTTTTTGAAGAGTATTCCTTTTTGAAGAAAGGAGTTACCACCGCATCCCATTCGGGTAAGAACTGTGAACGTTTCCTGGTGTAGCATGTGTCTGCCGTGGCCTGTACGCGGTGCGACCTGTCCACAAACGAAGCCACCGATTTGTGAAGTGCCGTATCTTCCGAGGGAAGATAGTAGTACTCTTTGTAATTGGCATAATAATATTTGAGTTCTTCCTCGTAGAGAGGGACACGCAGCATTGCCTGCCCGGAAGCACCTGCGAAATAACATCCGTCAACGGACAAAGAAACGGGTATCGGAAGATTCGAAGGCGTGTTCAATGTCATCAAAAGTTCCGAGTGTCTCTGGTTTGAAATGTCGTTAAAGTAATTGGCCGAAACTTTGGTAACAACCACCTTTTCGTTGAAAAGGTCGAAGTATGAGAGTATCGGAAGTATGTTTACTAGACCTTTGATGTCTTCGTAGTTATGAAGCAGCAGAAGGTCTTTTTTTGCGGGATCCTTTTCCGAAACGTATGAATGATATATTCCTATAAGATCTCCGCCGGTATAAATGTCTTCACGGTCGATCTTTAAGAATTTTTCTATCGTTTTCTGCTTGCAGTTTTCGACTTTCAATAAGGATTTGTAAGGCGAGATACGTCTGAAGATATCCACACCGTCAAATGAATCAAATGAATGATCGAGACCATGTTCCATACATTTGGCGGCGATATAAGGAATATCGAAATTGTTACCGTTAAAATGAATGAGATATTTGTAATCCGAAGCAAAATCAAAGAAACGGTCGATGACTTCGGTCTCTTCGGAATACTCATCGGCAAAGAACTGAACAGACTTAAAAACGCCGTCTTTAAAGTAAACACAGCCTATGAGATAAAGATTCGAAGTACGGGCGGTAAAACCGGTCGTTTCGATATCGATGAAAAGGCATTGCTCACAAGGCGACAGCTTTTCAAGCGGGTAATTCAATTTAATATCGTCTATAACTCTTTCTATGATCTGCATATTGATATTCTATCATTTGAGTTTTCATTTCACAAGAAATAAATTAAAGACACGAGTGTCATAAAAAGGCAAAAAACAGATGAAATTCAAGTTTTGACACAAGTATCATTATGTAGTATTATAGAATAGTATTGGAATTTTGATGAAGGATGGTTTACGTATGGCAAGTCTGACTTTCAGGGGCGGTATACATCCGTTTGACGGTAAAGATATGTCAAAGGATATTCCCATTAAGGATATCAATCCCGGCCCTGTTCTGGTTTATCCCCTTTCTCAGCACATCGGTGCACCCTGTACTCCACTCGTGAATAAAGGCGATCATGTACTTTGCGGACAGAAGATAGCTGAGGCGCAAGGTTTTGTTTCGGCGCCGATATATTCGTCTGTTTCGGGTACGGTTAAAGACATCACGGCTCACAGAGTTCTGACCGGAAATGATGCACAGTGCATCATTATCGAGAACGACGGAATGTACGATGAAGTTGAATATCCCGCTGTTAAACCTGTTGATGAGCTTTCAAACGAAGAGATCATAAATCTTGTAAAAGAAGCCGGTGTTGTCGGAATGGGCGGTGCAGGTTTTCCCACTCATGTGAAAATGTCCGTTAAGGAACCGCACAAGATCGATTACATCATAGTTAACGGGGCCGAGTGCGAGCCTTATCTTACGAGCGATTACAGAAAGATGATAGAAGAGCCCGAAAAGCTCATCGAAGGTCTTAAGATATATCTTAAATTATTTCCTTATTCCCTTGGAATAATAGCGATCGAAGACAATAAACCCGATTGCATAAAAGTATTTAAAGCTCTTACCAAAGATGAGCAGCGAATTACCGTTAAAGCTTTAAGGACAAAGTATCCGCAAGGATCGGAAAGGCATCTTATATATGCCTGCACGGCTCGTCAGATCAATTCGACGATGCTTCCTGCTGATGTGGGATGCATTGTTAACAACGTCGATACCGTTCTTTCGGTACGAAGTGCCGTATATGAAGGCAAACCGTTGATATATCGAATCGTTACCGTTACCGGCGACTGCATTAAAAATCCCAGAAACTTCAGAGTTCGTGTCGGAACGTTGTATTCTGTGCTTCTTGAAGAGGCCGGCGGATTCAGAAAAGAACCCGAGAAGATAATCTCCGGCGGACCTATGATGGGTATATGCATGTTTGACCTTGACGTGCCCGTTACCAAGACCGCATCCGCACTTTTGTGTCTTTCAAGAGACGATGTGTCGGCTATGGAAACAACAAACTGTATTAACTGCGGAAAGTGTACTGCGGTATGTCCTTCAAGACTCGTTCCCGGTGTTCTCTCGGAACATGCCGAACATTTCAACGAAGAAGAATTTATGGCTTGTAACGGCGTAGAATGCGTTGAATGCGGTTGCTGCAGCTATGTATGCCCCGCCAAGCGTCCGCTTGCCCAGAATATCAAATCAATGCGCAAGATAATGCTTGCAAAAAAGAAAAAGTAGGAGGAAGAAAAATTGGACGGATTGTTAAATGTATCATCTAATCCCCATATCCGCTCAAAGCAGACGACGAGTTCGATCATGCTCATGGTTGTTATCTCGCTTCTTCCCGCTTGCGGTTACGGTATTTTCAGATTCGGTCTCAAAGCGCTTATGCTCTTAAGTGTTTCCGTGATCGGATGTATTTTCTTTGAATATCTTTTTACATTCATTTTAAGAAAGAAACCCACGATCGGAGATTTTTCCGCAGTCGTTACGGGATTGCTCTTGGGAATGAACCTTCCGCCTACGGCACCCTGGTGGATCGCACTTGTCGGTGCGTTTTTCGCTATAATCGTTGTAAAGATGCTTTTCGGCGGACTGGGACAGAATTTCATGAATCCTGCTCTCGGAGCGAGATGTTTTCTTCTTATATCATTTACATCAATAATGACCGATTTCAACATCGACGCAATGTCCGGAGCCACTCCGCTTGCAAGACTTGAAGCCGGTGAAAAAGTTGACATCGTTTCGCTTCTTACGGGCAATATTCAGGGAACCATAGGAGAGACCTCTGCGATCTGTCTTTTGATAGGCGGGTGTTTGCTTTTCCTTTTCGGCGTTATAGACCTTATAATCCCTTTGCTTTATATTCTGTCGTTTGCTCTTTGCATAGCGGCCTTCGGCGGATACGGATTTAATTTCTCGTATATCATATCCCACATTTTAAGTGGCGGTCTTATGCTCGGCGCTTTCTTTATGGCGACCGATTATACTACGAGACCGATCTCAAAAACCGGTCAGGCACTTTACGGAGTTTTACTTGGCATTCTGACAGCGGTTTTAAGAGTTTTCGGCCCTTCGGCCGAAGGTGTTTCTTATGCGATCATTATCGGAAACTTACTTGTTCCTTTGATCGATAAGATAACCCGCCCCGCATATTTCGGAAAGGGGGCGACAAAGAATGCGTAAAAACGACATTACGGAAGTGATCAAAAATGCACTTATAATGCTTGCTATCGCTTTAAGCGCAGGGATCATATTGGGAATAGTCCATTCAGTCACAAAAGGCCCCATAGAGATAATGGAGCAGGCTAAAAAGAAAGAAGCGAATTCTAGAGTTTTTATCAACGCATATTCATTTGAAGAAGTACCTGTTGATACTGCTTTTGTAGAAGAAAATCTTCAGGGTGTCGATATAGGTGAAGTTTTAAATGCTCTTGGTGAAGACGGTGAAAGTCTTGGGTATGTTATCGAAGTTATAAGTCATGAAGGATATGGCGGAGACATAGTGATAAGAGTCGGTATTCAGAACGACGGTACCACCAATGCCATAGCGATAACCGAGATAAGCGAGACTGCCGGCCTTGGAATGAGAGCGCCCGATGAACTGGTTCCTCAGTTCGTTGAAAGAAATGCCGAGAGATTTGAAGTCGTTAAAACGGGTGCGATACTCGACAATCAGATAAATGCCATGTCCAGTGCCACTATAACATCCAAAGCTGTGGTAGGCGCAGTAAATGCGGCTCTTGACTATATGCACGGCGTACTTCAAGGAGGTGACGTAAATGAATGATAACAAACAAAACCTCCCCAAAGTAATGGGTGAAAGACTTTTAAACGGTCTTTTTAAAGAAAATCCCACATTTGTGTTGCTGCTTGGTATGTGTCCTACGCTTGCGGTAACCACGAGCGCGATAAACGGTCTCGGAATGGGCCTTACAACACTTGTTGTATTGACTCTCAGCAACCTTATCATTTCACTTCTAAGAAAAGTGATCCCGGATAAGATAAGGATTCCGGCTTTTATCGTCATAATCGCTTCGTTCGTTACGATAGTTGAACTTTTGTTAAAAGCTTATATCCCTTCGCTTTACGAAGCGCTCGGAATTTATATTCCGCTCATCGTGGTTAACTGTATAATTTTGGGTCGTGCCGAAGCATATGCTTATTCAAACGGTGTTGTGGCATCACTTTTCGACGGTCTGGGAATGGGAATGGGCTTTACGCTTGCTCTGACCCTTATCGGTGCCTTCAGAGAACTTCTCGGAACGGGAAAGATATTTGATCTTTCCGTTATGCCTTCGTCATTCGTTCCCGCCAGCATCTTTGTTATGGCGCCGGGTGCTTTCTTTGTACTGGCAATCCTTACGGCGATCCAGAACTTCATAAAAGATGTCGGCACCAAGAAAGGTAAGGATATGTCCAAGATCCAATCCGGTTGCGGCGGCGATTGCATGTCTTGCGAAAAGGATTGCAAAAAGGACGTTTCGGAAAACACGGAAAACGTAAAAGATGAGGATTTAAGCTATTCCGAATCTGAACTCAAGGCTTCCGGTAAAAAGAAAAAATCCGAAGAAAAGGCCGGCGATAAAGAAGAGAGCAAAAAAGAAAGTCCTTCGGAAAAGACCGAAGAGGCCGACGCCGGGAAATCAGACGAGAAACCGGAAAAGAAGTTAAAAAAAGAGAAAAAAGAGAAGGTTAAAAAGAAAGACAAAGTTTTCGCAAATATCGAGAAAGCAGAGCAGCAAAATCTTGATAAAGAAGCCGTAAAGGAAGAAGCTTCCAAAGATAATAAGGTTGAGATAAAAGAAAAGACAAAAGAAAAGAAAAAAGAAGAATCGGTAAATGATAATATCGAAGAAACTTCGGTAACGATGGCCCAATCGCCTGAAGAAAAGGTTGAAGAGCCCAATAAGGAGCAAAAGGCAAAACCGAAGGAAGAACCCAAAGCTGTTGTTGAAGAGATCAAAGAAGATACCGTGAAAGATACTTCGGAAGAATCGGGAAACAATGTTCCGGAAGAAGACGAAGTCATCATCATAACCGACGAAGATGGGCAACCCGTTTCGGACGAGATCGAATTCTTTGACATCGAAGTTTTGAAAGAGCAGGCCATGAAGCGTGCGCAGACCAAAAAGAAAAAGCGTATGAGTATTGATAAAGCAAAACTCATGCTTTCAAAAGCCGAAGAGACTTTAAAGGAGGGAGAAGACAATGATTAAAAATCTGATACTGCTGTCACTTGGATCGGCACTCATAAATAACGTTGTTTTAAGCCAGTTTTTGGGCTTATGTCCTTTCCTTGGAGTTTCCAAGAAGGTTAAGACTGCCCTGGGAATGGGTGGATCGGTCATATTTGTAATAACGCTCAGCAGTCTCGTTACGGGCGTTATTTACGAACAGCTTCTTAAGAGATTTGACATCACATATTTAAAGACGATTGTATTCATTCTTGTTATCGCTGCTTTGGTGCAGTTTTTGGAGATGTTTTTAAAACGTTACATTCCTTCGCTTTATAAGGCGCTCGGCGTATACCTTCCCCTTATCACGACAAACTGTGCGGTATTGGGTGTTGCGCTTACGAATGTGACCAAGGAATACAATCTGCTTGAAGGAACCGTGAACGGTTTTTCGACTGCCCTCGGATTTGCAATTTCAATCGTTATTCTTGCGGGCCTTCGTGAGAGAATGCAATACAACGATATTCCCAAGCCCTTTAAAGGAATGCCGATCGTGCTCATCAGTGCAGGACTGATGGCCATTGCTTTTTGCGGATTTTCGGGTCTTATCTGATTTGATTAAGGTATTTTTAACCTGGAGGTTACTGTATGGATTTTAATGCTGTTTTAACGGCTGTCATAATAGTAGGAGCCATCGGTCTTTTGGTAGGTATCTTTTTGGGTATCGGTGCCATCGCATTTAAGGTTGAGACCGATCCGAGAGAAGATGAAGTGTTAAAAGCGCTTCCCGGAAATAACTGCGGAGGATGCGGATTTCCCGGTTGCAGCGGACTGGCCGCCGCAATAGTCAAAGGCGAAGCAGAAGTTGGTCAGTGTCCGGTCGGTGGGGCGGAGGTCGCCGCTAAGATCGGGGCGATAATGGGCGTCGAAGCAAACACAAAAGAAAAGATGGTCGCTTTTGTGGCATGCCATGCTCATAATGATGACATTACTCTTGATTATGAATATACCGGAGTGGAAGATTGCAGAATGCTTGGATTTGTTCCTAACGGCGGTCCCAAGTCCTGCAATTTCGGATGCCTCGGATTTGGAACTTGTGCGTCCGTATGCCCGTTTGATGCCATACATGTTGTTGACGGTGTGGCTGTTGTAGACAGAGATAAGTGCAAAGCATGCGGTAAATGTGTAAGCGTTTGTCCCAAAAATCTTATCAGTCTGATCCCTTTCTCTTCACAGTATGCGGTGGCATGTTCCAACAAAGAAAAAGGCCCCGTTGCCATGAAGCAATGCAAGGCTGCGTGTATCGGTTGCGGAATATGTGCAAAAAACTGTCCCGCAGGTGCTGTTACGGTCACCGATTTTGTCGCAAAGATCGATCCGGAGCTTTGTAAAAACTGCGGGGTTTGTAAAGAGAAATGCCCCAAAAAGAGCATTGATGATCTTCAGTCAAAAGAATAAGAGTAGATGACGGATTTGTCATCTTTTATAAAAATGCATTCGTAATCTTCGTAGCCGGCTATGAATTCAAGCCCCTCATCAATGCCTTTGATGTAAAGGACTGTTGAAAGAGCATCGCATACGGCTGACGAAGGTCCGATAACAGAGACGCTTAACAGGTTATTCTTAACGGGATAACCTGTTTTTGTATCCAATATATGATGATAGATATCGCCGTTATATTCAAAGTATCTTTCGTAGCATCCGCTTGTGACTACACTGAGATCGTTGACTTCAACAAAAGTGATAGGTTCGCTGCTCTCGGAAAAGGGTTCCTTTATCCCGACTTTAAAAGGAGATGAATCGGGTTTGGAGCCTATTACAAGGACATTTCCGCCCAGGTTTATTATCCCGCTTTCAATTCCCAGGCTTACTGCGCGTTCTTTCAATCTGTCGGCGATAAAACCTTTTGCGACGGCGCCTATATCGACCTGTGCATACGGATCGTTTATCGTTACTTTATCTTTGTTGATCGATATTAAGTCGATATCGATATGCCCAAGAGCGTTATCGATATCCGTTTTTGACGGTATGTCGGGTGTTTCTGATTTAAAATCCCATAATGAAGAAAGCGCACCTATCATAGGATCGAACGATCCGCCGCTTTCTTTTGCAAAGTCAATGCAATAAGTAAGAAGTTCGGCGGTTTCCTGCGAAACAGAGACAGTTTGTCCGTTTGAATGATTTATTTTGTAAATATCGGAGCTTTCAACACTTTTGTTTAAAAGTCCGTCATAGTATGCCGCAAGTTTAAGACATGAATCTGCGGCTTCATCGGAAAATTCTCCGTAAAATTCAAGCGTGATCAGCGTATCAAAATAAAAGCCCGAGATAGAAGCTTTTTTAAGATCATTCCTTGTGCACGAAGAAAACGATAATACAGTCAATATAACAATAAATAAAGCGAGGATCTTTCTTTTTGCCAAACCAGCGTCTCCTTGATAAACCGTTTGTTTAATGATACTCTATATTAGAAAAAAACAACAGACAAATCGTCTGTTATGTATGGGAAACACAGATGAAACTTGATGACGATTACAATTCATCATATGAGAAGGGAAAATATCAGTCGACACTGGCGGCAGTGATCGTTTTTACGGTTATAGCCGTCGTTATTGTTGTGCTTATCGCAAATGCGGATAAGATCAAAAGGCGCGATGCTGCGCACAATTCCGTATCCGTTACGGCTTCATCGGTTGTTGAAAGTGTTTCGGAAGAAGAATATTCTTACGGCGTTTCTTCACTTCATCCCGAAGATCTTGATTTTTATCAGATGTATAAAGGTGAAGATAATACCGAGTCAGTGAGTGAGTCCGTATCGGAAGAAGAAACCGTGGAACTCGGCCCCGAGGAAGACGGAAAGCATACACTTGTGACTTATTATGACGGGACGACCGAATGGGTCTCCATTAGCAAATATATCACCAAGAATATTTATGATTACACGAATCTTTATAACCAGGACGGTATCATGGAATATTCAAAAAACGGTCATGTGATAAGTTCTTTCGGTGTCGATATTTCAAAAGATCAGGATTATGTTGATTTTAATAAGTTAAAAAAGGCGGGCTGTGATTTTGTGATGATCAGAGTCGGCCAGAGAGGTTATACATCGGGGCAGATCACGATCGATGATTATTTTGAAGACAATATCAGAAGAGCATCTCAGGCCGGGTTGGAGATCGGCGTCTATTTCTGGTCTCAGGCAGTTACGGAGGAAGAAGCGATAGAAGAGGCCCAGTTCGTTATCGATAATGTTAAAGACTATACTCTTGTTTATCCCGTTGCCTTTGTAATGCAATATCCCGAGGAAGGAACCGCCAGAGTCGAAGCTCTTACAAGAGCTGAAAAAACGACGGTCACGAGAGCTTTTTTAAAGAAGATAGAAGAAGCCGGATACAAGAGTGTTGTATACGGCGACAAAGCATGGCTTATCAAATATCTGGAACTTAATAAAGTGGTGTCCGATTACGATGTATGGTTAAGCGAAGAAGGCGATCTTCCTACATATCCTTATGAATATACGATGTGGCAATACAATAAAAAAGGATCGATCTCCGGGATCAAGGGCGATGTATCTTTTAACATCAGCATGGTCGATTACACTTTAAGATAGATATTTTAATCCTTCGATCTTGGATGAGATTTTGACATTTGAATATATGGCGGCATATTCTCTGGCACTTATACCCTCAATGAAATTTTGGGGGTATTTTTTTGTGCAGCCTTTTTTTGAAAGCTCATCAACCGCCTTGTTGTATGCTATTGCGGCTTCAATCTCTGTGTCGAAGCGGCCGATAACAAATTTTCCGTTTATGTTTATTGAAGCCTTATATGTGACGTCAAGTTTCTTTTCTTCTTTTGTGACACCGAAATACCGGTTTATGATCTCTATGTTCTCACGTCTTAAATCGAAGGGGTCTTGGTTTATCAAGCGGTAATCACGTCCTTCCACGGAATGAGCCCGTATGTTTAAACGATCCAGCAAAGAAACCTGAGAACCGTAATCCGCAACGAACAAATGATTCCCTCGCTTCATCAGTTTGTGAGAAGAAAGGTAAAACAGATCGTCCATATCGAATTTATAGACTTCCGAAGGCGAGTAATAATATGAAAAATAGCGCTTTTCAAGATAAATAGGGTTTGAGATATAGATATTGTTGTCTCTTAGGTTACACAAAACAACAAATTTTTCAAAAGAAAGCGGGCAGTCTTTGGGATAGTCGTCAACAGATATGTTTGAGGATAAAAGTTTTTTTGCATAGTCATAAGCGGCATGGGCATCATTTAAAGTCTCATAACTTCCGAGACTTATGTGTTTGTTGTTTTTGGTTAACGATGCTCTGTAATTTAACGATCCGTCTTTTTTGGTATCCGGATAGACGCCTTCTTTGCCGTTTTTCATTATTTCCTCAAATGTTGTGTATGTTAACGGATTGTGTAACTGTTTTGTTGATTGTCATTAAATTATCAAACTAATTTGACAAAAACATCCGATTAATTTGATTTTTGGGTTGCGAAATAGGTACTTCGGGTATAAAATTTATTAAAATATTATTAATTTCGGTAGGACATGACGACAAGAGAAGCTTTGGAAGCACTGCTTCCCTCATACAGAACATATTATAACATCATTTCGGAAAATGTGACACAGCCCTTCGATGCGGAGGCAGTATTTAATTCTCATAACGAGCAGTATTATCTGGTTAAGAAAGCTAAGGTCGCAGATGTCGATTCAAACGAGTTCGTTTTCTTTAAAACCGTTGACGTTCTTGATAAGGAAACGTATGAGATACTTGATAAGACAGCCTGGGAAGAAGGGATAAAAAGAGTTGAACCTTCTTTCGGACATAAAAATTCCGATGTTACTCTTGTTATCATCGCCGATCGAATCAATGTCGATTGTTTTGAGCGCATAAAGAGGGCGCATCATTACACGTCATTTTGCTTTAGCTTAAAAGGCTACAGCAATTTCAGAGTGGTTGCTCTGGAACTGAAACTTAAAAGACTTGCATGTAACCGCCGTGGCAAGGAATTAAGGAAGATGTTCCTGCAATTTTTATAAAATCATTTTTATATTCTTTTTTAAGAGGAGAGAGACATGACAGCATTATTAATCATCATTGCAGCTATTGCATTGCTGTTCTGCGGCTATGTGTTCTACGGATCATGGCTTGCTAAGCAGTGGGGTATTGACCCGACCAGA
>JAEEGI010002971.1_pt1 | contig 40895 bp, 37 predicted proteins | sample 8958751 | NCBI WGS metagenome assembly JAEEGI01 (sample SAMN16246545, study PRJNA631951) | gut metagenome | biome: gut microbiome; feature: rumen; material: KS-attached | host: Bos | place: Iran: Karaj | collected 2018-10 | reverse complement strand
TGACCGCCGGCAACTACTGGTGGAGCCTGCTGAACCATGTGGCCGGCATGGGCATGAGCGACATGCTGCACGACGGCGATTTCTACAAGTGGGGCGATCTCAGCGTGGCTGTTGTCACCGACAGCACCTGGGTGGCCGATTGGAGCTACTGGGACTACACCAATGTGTGGCCCTACACCATCCACCCCGTCAGCACACCTCCAGTTACTGACGCCTCGATTGACGCCAGCGACATCCTTTATTGGGTAGGAGAAGGCAGCAACGAGGTTGTCATGGCTGTCAACTGGGCCGACACCGCCCTGGCATGGGGCTACCGCTTCAACGGCGAAAGCGTCTCTGTTGCAACCATGATGGACGACATAGCAGCCGCCGATTTCCGTTTCAGCTACTCCACCAATGGCGGTTATCTTTCCGACATCAACTTCATCTGCGGAAACGACACCCTTGGCGTGACCGCCGGCAACTACTGGTGGAGCCTGCTGAACCATGTGGCCGGCATGGGCATGAGCGACATGCTGCACGACGGCGATTTCTACAAGTGGGGCGATCTCAGCGTGGCTGTTGTCACCGACAGCACATGGGTGGCCGATTGGAGCTACTGGGACTACACCAACGTGTGGCCCTATGCCATCCACCCCGTCAGCGTCCCCAGCACCACACCCGAAGTAGGACCCTTCTGCGGTGCCGCAGGAACGGAAGGCAGCAGCGCCATTTCCTACAACGATCCCCGCATCAAGGCGTGGGCTACAGGATGCACCATTGTTCGCGGATCGCAGAACCTCTCCGACCCCGACGCAACAACCGTCACTTTCGGAACTGAAAACGAAGCCATCGGAGCCGCCAGCGCCAGCACCACCGATGTGGTGAGCCTCGGCGACGGCGGAAGCGCCACCCTGACCTTTGCCCATCCCATCAAGAACGGCGATGGCTTTGACTTTGCCGTGTTCGAGAATTCGTTCAACGACGGTTTCCTGGAACTTGCCTTCGTGGAAGTCAGCTCCGACGGCATCAACTTTGTCCGCTTCCCCGCCACATCGCTCACCCAGACCGATGTTCAGATTGGCGGCAACGGTCCTGTCGACCCCACCTTCATCAACAATCTGGCCGGCAAATACCGCGTCGGATACGGCACCCCGTTCGACCTGGAAGAGCTACGCGACAGCACCAATGTCGACATAAACAACATCACCCACATCCGTGTTGTTGACGTGGTGGGCAGTATCGATCCCCAATACGGCACCTACGACGCATTCGGACACATCATCAACGACCCCTTCCCCACCATCAGCCACAGTGCCGGATTTGACTTGGACGGTATCGGCGTGCTGAACCAAGCCACCACGGGTATTGACGACAGAGAAGCGGCCCAGTTCCGAGCCTATCCCAACCCTGCCGTGGACAACATCAACGTTGTGTATAACGGGGCTGCAGATGCCGCTGTCGTCAAATTTTACGACATGACGGGACGCGAAATCATCAGCAGCGTCATCGCCAATGGCAGCACCATCCAGATTGCCACATCACATTTGCCCAACGGCATCTACATGCTGCGAGTGAATGAAGAAGTGGAGAAGATAGTGGTGCGGCATTGACACACCGAGTCCTGACCGCTGCAACACGTAAGGCAGCGTAAGGACCGGCATTAACTACGGTTGGTTTTATTATCATTTATATGTGAAGCGGCGGCCATCAGGTCGCCGTTTTTTTATGGTTTCATCCGACAAATGCGAAGGAGAAATCCCATCAAAGAAGCTGTTGTTTTTGCATTCGTCGTATGGTTGAGGAGCGGACATACAGACGCACTTGGAGTTACCAACCTTAAAGTTTTTAGGTAAAAGGGCACATCGATCAAGGCACATCGATCAAGGCACATCCAAAGTGAAATGCATCGACCAAAGTCCTGAAATAACGGTAAAAAACGGCCCGATCAATCACGCAATCCCACAACCGTGCAGGTCAAGCGAGGGCAAACGCGAGGGGTCGCGTCACATTTTCTCGAAGCTTTGTTTGATGCCTTCGTCGTATGGGATCACCTCCTCGATGGCATTGTAGCCGGGGTTGTAATAAAAATAGGACTCGTTAGTTCCCTTGGCACGGCAGACATACTCGGCGAGGAGCTTTTCGACATAGAGGGTGGCACAAGCCGAGCCGAGCCTGCGGGCCATGCGGTAGGCGTCGTTGACATCGATGCGATGGAACTGGGTCTGCATGGTGGCCTTGCCTTCCTTGATGGATTTGACCGTTCCCTGGAAATCCTCAGCAATTTCGTCGTTCTTGAAGTACAGGACATCATTACTGTCGCGTGCATCCAGGCGGAGCCAGACATGGGTTGCGAAATGCCTCAAGTTGTAGTCGTAGGCATAGTACATGCCCTTCTTGGTTCGGAAATCGCTACGTGTGGGCTGCAGGTATTCCTCGGCTTCGATTTGGGCGACATCGATAGTGAAATGGCTGTCGTCGGCGACAGGCAGCTGGGAAGGATCTCCGACAAGGACAATCGGGATGCGGGTGCGGCTCAGCGTAAAGAGGAAAGCCTTGTTGAACTGGTCAAGGAAAAGGCTGTCGTCGACCTTGTCGAGGATGGCCGTAAGCGAGGCGATGACGGAATCCTGCTGCTGCTCGCTCATCAGGGAGAATCCGGCGACGCTATTCAGTGAGCTATTAGTATGGATAACTTCCTTGGGCAAGGAGACATAGATTTGTTCGACAGCACTGTCCTTGCCCTTGCGGAACTTGGACAGGAAACTGTTGGCATAGTAGAGGTCACTGCTGCAGGAGCAGAGAAGGGCAAGCGTTGTGAGAAAGATGGAGATACGAAGGTATTTCATGGGAGGTTTGATGAATGGTTGTTTTATATTGATGCGTTGAACTGTTTGATCCTGTCGGGATTGCTCTTGGTTGTCTGCCAGATGAGTTTGAAACGTGGGAGCAGAGAAAATATTGCGTAGTTGAAGGACAAAAAATTTGTCAATCCGCTCTATTTTAGTAATTTTGCAATTCGTTTGAAAGCTAAAAAACAAAGATAAATAATTAATAACAAATACAATAACAAAGAAAAGACATGAAGAAAGTCAGTGTAAAAGATGAGATCATAGCCTACGCCTTGGTTGCCTTGGGCAGCTTGCTGTTTGCTGTGGGCGATGTGATGTTTGTGAACCCCTACCGTCTGGCTCCTGGCGGTGTGTACGGTCTGGCCAACGTGTTCCACGCGCTGTGGGATTGGAAGATATCGGTTGCCGGTATCTGTATGGACATCCCGCTGATGATTATCGGCACATGGATACTGGGTCCCCGTTTCGGCATCAAGACTGTCACTTCGGTGATACTGATACCCTTATTCACCTATGTGCTGGAAAGCACTTGGGGCTATGCTCCCGTGATTCATGAGGGACTTTACGACGCCAGCGAGGGTCTCACCGGCTTCCTGTCCTACACCATCGGTTCGGGCGACGACGCCATAGAGAAATACTTCCTTCCCGACTTCTTCCTGAACACCGTGGTGGCAGGTCTGATTTACGGCGTGGCCATCGGTCTGATTTTCCGTGCCGGCGCAACATCCGGCGGCAGCGACATCATTTCGATGATCATCCACAAATACACCAAGATTTCGCTTGGCGTGCTGGTGCTGATTGTTGACAGCTGCATTTCGCTGACCACCTTTGTGGCCTTTGGCGACATCCGCCTGCCCATCTACTCCATCATCCTGATCTTCATCGAAAGCAAGATCATCGACCTGGTTGTTGAGGGCGTAAGCACCTACAAGACCTGCTTCATCATCACCGAGCACATTGACGAGGTGAAGAACTACATACTGAACGACCTGAAACGCGGTGGCACCTGCTTCCCGGGACAGGGTCTGTATCAAGGCCATGAGCGCAAGATGATATATGTGACCCTCGACCGTGGCGACCTGGTGAAACTGAAATCCAACCTGCGCCAGCTGGACCCCAACGCCTTTGTCAACGTGATAGAGAGTTCGGAGATTATGGGTTACGGATTCAAGGCGCTGCCTGAAGAATAAACCCCGCTGCCCACCACTCCATATAAGCGTCAGCCATGAAGATACTGCAATTGTGCATCAAGCCCCCCTACCCGCCCGTTGACGGCGGCACGCTGGCCATGGACAGCGTCACCCAGGGGCTGCTGGCGGCAGGCCACAGTGTGAAGGTGCTCACCGTGAGCAGCGACAAGCACCCCGTCAGGCACGAGGCCATCCCCGACAGCTACTGGCAGCAGACGCACATGGAGTCGGTGCACATAGACCTGAGCATCCATCCGCTTCAGGCCGCCGTGGCGCTGCTTTGCGGCGAGTCGTACCATGTGAAGCGTTACATCAGTACCGACTTCCGAGAGAAGCTGACCGAGATACTGCAACACGAGGAGTTTGACGTTGTGCACATGGAGAGCATCTTTCTGGCGCCCTATCTACCCACCATACGAAAGTACAGCGCTGCCGTCATCGTGTTGCGAGCCCATAATGTGGAGCACCACATCTGGCAACAGATTGCCAAGGGCACGCGCAGACCGCTGAAGCGATGGTACCTGAAGAAGCTGGCGCTGGCACTGCGCGTCTACGAACTGGAGCGGGTGAACGACTTTGACGGCGTTGCCTGCATCACCGCCAACGATGCCGAGTGCTTGAAAAAAGAAGGCTGCCGCCGACCCATCACCGACATACCCTTCGGCATCGTTCCCGAAACCATAGCCGATGTGTGCGAAGAGCCCTACTCGCTGTTCCACATCGGCTCGATGGACTGGCGTCCCAACGAAGAGGGCGTGCGCTGGTTTCTGAAAGAGGTGTGGCCGCTCATCCACAACGAGCTTCCTCAGGTGAAGCTCTATCTGGCCGGACGCAAGATGCCCGATGACCTGATGCAGCTGCAGAGCGAGAACGTGGTGGTTGTAGGCGAAGTGCCAGACGCGGCCCACTTCATTGCCTCCAAGCAGCTCAACGTGGTGCCCCTATTGGCCGGAAGCGGCATCCGGGTGAAAATCATCGAAGCCATGTCGCAGCGCAAAGTGGTCATCACCACGCACACCGGCGCTGAAGGCATACGATACACCGACGGCGAGCACCTGCTGATTGCCGACACGCCGACGCAGTTTGTCGACCAAATAAAGCGCTGCCTGTCGGACCCCGAGCTGCGCAACCGCATAGCCGACAACGCCTACCGCCTCGTGGACGAGGACTATAGCAACAGAGCGCTGACGCAAAGGCTGGTGGACTTCTACAATAAAATTCGACAAAAGACGTTATCCTGAAAAAAATCGCCACAAGATGAAAATACAAAAGACACTCATACTGACGCTTCTTCTGACCCTCAGTTGTCTGGCTTCGGCCCAGATCAAAATTCCCGGCACCTCGTACAGCTTCACATTCCCGAACAACGACTGGCGCTATCTGGAGACGACCACCGTGGACAAGAACACCAACGTATACCTGTACTGCTATTCGGGCCACTATGTGGTCAGTTCGACGGGCGACACCACGCTACCCTACATGCGCATCTACGTCCGCAAGCACTTCACCGGCAGCATATACGACCTGATCTACCAGCGTTCGCTGACGCAGCCCTTCCAGTCGCTTGACGAATACACCTACGACGACGGCAGTATGGGCTACTTGGGTGCATACACCAGTCCCAGCGACAAGAAAGACTACGAATTCCGTATGGTCTACATAAAGGAGAAGAACACCATGATAGAGATACGACTGGAGACCCTGCTAGACACCTATGACGAATTCGACGAGATGTTCCTCTCGATACTCAACTCCATCAAAGCAAACTGATTGCATCATGTCAGCAACAACCGCAAAGCACGTTTCGCGCCTGTCCTGGCCGGTGCTGCTGCTGGCACTGCTGCTAGGTGCACAGCCTGCAACAGCCCAGGACGACGAGACGAAAGACAACGCCTACTATTCGAAACTCTATACGCAACGCTACAAGCAGTACGTCAAGGACCCCGACAACGTGGCCCACAACGTGGCTTTGGCCGATTTCTTCTGCGACACGCTCAACCCCCAGCGCAACTATGCGCAGGCGATGAAGTACATCACCTTTGCCGAGAAGCAGTACATCACCATCATCGAAGACCGCAGCATGTTCAAGGAGGTGAACCGCCTCATCAAGCAAAAGATCACACTGGCCACGGTACGGGAGCAGAAGAAAGCGATTGTCGCCCTTGTAGTACAAGAGCTCTCGAGTGAAGCGATGATCAGCGACGCCGTGCTGGAAAGCTATACCACAGCATTCAAGGACGACCCCACGGTGATGCGACTGGTGGAAGGCCGACAGGTCCATTCGCGCTACCTGCAGGCACAGCGCACCAACACCATGGCCGCCTATAAGGAAATTTACACCAACTATCCCTCCACATTGGAAAGCGAAGCCGCCGAGCGAGAGATGAGCCGACTGGCGTCGGAACGCATCGCCACAGCCCAACGCGAAGGGCAGGTGGACACGCTGCTGGACGGCTTTCTGGACGTCCCCGCCGTGCAACGCACAGCCATCGCCAAGAAAAGCGCCATCGCCTACCACCAACTACAAATAGCCCCCACACCCAAAGCCTATCACGACTTCCTGAACCGCTATTCCGGAAGCGACGAGTACACCCTGGTCCTCAACAAGATGGACGAGATACTGCTACAGGAATTCAACGCCCTCACCACGCCGCGCGAATATGCCGACTTTGCCATCGACAATCCCGACAACGCTTTGGCTGACAAAGCCATGGAACGTCTTCGCTCCATGATCACCGAGGAACGCGACATCCGCGCCCTGAAGATTTACATGGAAGAATTCCCGTTAGATGTGAAATACAACGACATCTACTTGCAGTACTACAAATGGTATACCGAGGAAGGCAACCGCGCCCCCATCGAGCACTTCATTGAAGTACATCCCGATTTCCCCTACCGCACCGCCGTGGAAGACGACCTGGCCGCTGCCGACCGGCGCGACCAATACGATGTCAACATGCCCTTCCGTGAAGAGGATTTCGGCGCATGGAAGACGAAAATACTCTACCTCACTGGGAAAAAGATATCGTTTGTGGCCCTGCAGCGCACCATGCAGCAACTCATCGCCTCGCGCAGCTGGAGCAAGATTCCCGAGCGTATCAACAAATTCGACATCAGTTTCGGCAACTATTGCGTAGACGAGGTCGCGGAGCTGAAATCCATTGTCAGCGCTCCAGAAGACAAAAGGCTCACCCCCACCACTATGGTTGTTCCCGTCTACGACATGATGCACCCCGTGCGCCACCCCGACGGACGCCACCTCTACTACCATCGCCTCAGCGAGGGCGCCGACGTCATCTATGTGGCACAATTTGTCGACAACAAAAAAGGCGGACAGTGGCGCGCCATCGGCAAGGCCCGATTCACGAATCTGGAGAATCGGGGGCTCCACATCTACAGCTTCTACGACGGCGGCCGCAAAATGCTGCTGGGACAAAACGGCAACATACTGATGGCCGAACTGCACGATGACGTATGGACCGCACTGCAACTGCCCGAACCCATCAACAGCCCCTACAACGACTACGACGCCTACATGCTGCCCGACAGCAGCGGCATGCTGCTGGCATCAGACCGTCCCGGCGGATACAACATGCAGCTCTCCCGCAGCAAATTCCACGGCGATACGGCTCTGGCATCCGACATCTACTTCGTACCGCTGACCGCCAAGGGATGGGGCGAACCCGTCAACCTGGGATTCCATGTCAACAGCCAATACATGGAATGCAGCCCCAGCATCAGCAGCGACCTGAAGACGCTCTATTTCATCACCGACGGACGCGGCGGTCTCGGCTATGGCGACCTCTACTACACCACTCGCGACGACGTGAACGACTGGGTGCACTGGGCTAAACCCACCAACTACGGCAAGGAGACCAATACCGGATTCAACGAATACTCCGCCGTGCTCGACGCCGACGGCAAGCACCTGACCCTCTGTTCCAATGCCAAAGGACATTACGGAAGTTTCCAAGTTGCTGCCATTCACACCATCAACAACCAGTTCAAGACCATCAACGTCAAAAGCACGGCTGTGGGCTACACCTTCGACCTCTACGACATGGCCAAACAAAAGAAGATTGTCGAGCGTCAGAATGTGGAGCAGCAAGGCGTGTGGAAATCATCGTTCTACAGCAACAAGCAATACATCCTGCTGGCGCAGTGTGCAGGACTCTACATGCCCGGCATCCGCTTCACGCCCGGCAAGACCCAACAGATTGAACCTGTCGCCTACGAAGCCGCACAACTGCTGGAATTGACCGCATCCGACAAACCGATGGCCCTTCCCTGCATCGATTTTGCAGACGACGGTAGCACCCTGACGCCCTATGCCCTAGCCGAAATAGACCATCTGGCCGATTTTCTGCAACGCAACAGCGCCCTGGCCGTCGAATTCCTCATCCATGTGGACGGCACCGACGACGCCAGCTGTTTCAAGCGTTCGCAAGCACAAGGCAAAGAGATAAAAAACAGATTAATTTCCAAAGGAATAGAAGCAGACCGCGTTGCCATTTCCGGCTTCGGCAACAGCCAAACCAAGCGCGGCACCGCCAGCAGCGGCGTGACGGTTTATTTCCGTGAATTCTGATTTTTTGGGACTTATCAACAATTCGTTGCGGATTTCTTTTTCGCGTCAGCTTGTTTCCATCCAAAAAAAGCCAGTAATTTTGTACCCGATTTCGGAAACTGTTCCGTAACAAAAACTTACTGCCATGGAGAAACACAAGACGATACTGTTCGAGGGTCGCGAGATACACTACCGCGACGACGGTCGCGAACATTCTGAGACCGTGGTGCTGCTGCACGGGTTCCTGCAATGCCTAGACGTGTGGAGTTCGTTCACGCTGTCGTACATGCGCCATCTGCGCGTCATCACCATCGACCTGCCCGGACACGGCTACAGCGCCACCTATTCCGAGGTCCACACGATGGACTTTATGGCCAACGCCGTCAAAGCGGTTCTCGACGCCTGTGGCGTGGAGCAATGCGTCATGTGCGGACACTCCATGGGCGGCTATGTCGCACTAGCCTTTGCCGACCGCTACAGATTCATGCTCAAAGGCTTCGCGCTGCTCCATTCGCACGCCATGGCCGACAGTGCGGAGACCCGCAGCCGACGCGACGACGTCTGCCGGCAGGTGCATCAAAACCGCGCCGGATTCATTGTCGATTTCATCACCAACCTCTTTGACGAGAGCAAGCGCGAATACCTGGCACAAGACATCATGGAGTTGCGCGACCAATGCCTGGAGACGCGAGAAGAAGGCATTCTGGCAGCCCAACGCGGCATGAAAGTGCGCACCTCGCGTGTGCCGCTGCTGGCCAATCTGGACGTCCCTGTGCTGTTTGTCTATGGCAAAAACGACAAACGCATTCCCGTCGAAGTAGGCCTGTCGCAGGCCATGCTTCCCCACCGCAGCGAGGTGCTGCTGCTGGACGACGTGGCCCACATGTCGTTCATGGAAGATCGCGAATACGTCAAACGGCGTCTCTCCGACTTTGTGCATCAGTGCTATAACAAGTGAGCAGGAAAATAAATGGAAAAAAATTTTTTCGTTTCAATAAAATGTAGTACATTTGTTTTCTCAATCCAAAAACAAATTTTAATATAAATTATTAAATATCATGGAAGTTAAACAAATTATTGCCAACCTGGAAGCCAAGCATCCGGGTGAAAACGAGTACTTGCAGGCCGTTCGCGAAGTCCTCGAGTCAATCGAAGAAGTCTACAACCAGCATCCTGAATTCGAAAAAGCTAAGATCGTCGAGCGTCTTGTTGAGCCCGATCGTATCTTCACTTTCCGCGTGACCTGGGTTGACCGCAACGGTGAAGTCCAGACCAACCTCGGCTACCGTGTGCAGTACAATGCCGCTCTCGGTGCATACAAAGGCGGTCTCCGTTTCCACCCCAAGGTGAACGTTTCCATGCTGAAATTCTTAGGTTTCGAGCAGATCTTCAAGAACAGCCTGACCAACCTGCCTCTCGGCGGTGGTAAGGGTGGTGCTGATTTCGATCCCGTTGGAAAGACCGACGAAGAAATCATGCGTTTCTGCCAGGCCTTCATGTATGAGCTGTGGCGCAACATCGGTCCCGATCAGGACAGCCCCGCTGGTGACGTAGGCGTTGGCGGCCGCGAAATTGGCTACCTCTATGGTGCTTACAAGAAAATCGCCCGCGAGCACTCCACTGGTGCCCTCACTGGCAAGAGCTACGGCTGGGGTGGTTCTCTGATCCGTCCCGAAGCTACCGGTTTCGGTGCTATCTACTATGTCGAGCGCATGGTGAAAGAGAAAGGTGACAAGATGGAAGGCAAACGTATCGCCCTCTCCGGCTTCGGTAACGTGGCTTGGGGTGCTGCCATCAAGGCTACCGAACTCGGTGCCAAGGTTGTCGCCATCTCCGGTCCCGACGGCGTCTGCGAAATCGCTGACGGCATCACCAAAGAGATGATTGACTACATGCTCGTAATGCGCGCCTCCAACCGCAACAAGGTTCAGGATATGGCCGACAAATTCCCCGGCAAAGCCAAATTCACCGCTGGTAAGAAAGCTTGGACTGTCAAGTGCGACATCGCTTGCCCCTGCGCCTTCCAGAACGAAATGGCTGAAGAGGATGCCAAAGAACTTATCGCTAACGGCGTGAAGTATGTTGCTGAGGTTTCCAACATGGGCTGCCAGCCCGGCGCTATCGCTGCCATCCAGGGTGCCAAGATCCCCTTCGGCCCCGGTAAGGCTGTCAACGCTGGTGGTGTTGCCACCTCTGGCCTCGAAATCTGCCAGAACGCTGGTCACATCAACTGGACCGCTCCTGAGGTCGACCAGAAACTGCACAAGATCATGAACGACATCTATGACATGTGCGTTGAATACGGCAAGCAGGCCGACGGTACCATCAACTACGTGAAGGGTGCCAACATCGCCGGTTTCATGCGCGTTGCCAAGGCTATGCTCGCTCAGGGTATCATCTAATCCCTGCAACGAAGACATACGTCAAACAAGAAAAGCGGTTCCGAATTCGGAGCCGCTTTTTTTTATATCTTTCAGCCGGACAGCGACATGCAACAAATATTTTCCCGAACAAAAACTTTTGTGTACTTTTGCAGTCGCTGAAACAGCCACCCAAGACACAACGACAATGAAAAGGATAGAGATCATCAACGGCCCCAACCTGAACCTTACCGGCATACGCGAACCCCAACACTATGGCACCCAGCGCATGGACGAATGGATAGCGTGTCTCCGCCAGCGGTTCCCCGACATCGAGCTGGGCTACTACCAGAGCAACATTGAAGGCGAACTCATCGACCGCATACAGCAGGTAGGCTTCACCGCTGACGGCATCATTGTCAACTGCGGTGGCTACAGCCACACCTCGGTAGCCTTGCGCGACGCCTTGCTTGCCGTCACCGCCCCAGCCATCGAGGTCCATCTGTCCAACATCTTCGCCCGCGAGGACTACCGCCACCATTCCTTCATCAGTTCCGCCTGCAGGGGCATGATCTGCGGACTCGGTCTGGAGGGCTACGCCCTGGCCGTCGAAGCCCTGTGCCGCGAATAGATGCTGTTGATAAAACATTTTATAAATATAGGATACTATATTATAACCACTTCCAAAATAATCGTATCTTTGTAATCGACATTCACCACGCATACACTATGTAAGTTGGTGAAAGTTATTGTATTGTACAGGCAGCCAATGAATACAGACCGATTCAAAAACTATCACAAGGAAGTCAAGGAGCTGGTACTGGACTTTGAAGCCATGCAGAGCCGCGGCGACAGTCGCTACTACGATGTCGACCAGTTGGAAGCCATCATAGACTTCTATCTGGAAACAGCCGACGGCGAGATGCTGGAGAAGTCCGTCCGCTATGGCGAGACGCTATTCCCCACCTCGAACGAGATACGTCTACGTCGTGTACACCTGCTCTGCTTCAAGGAGCGCTACAAAGAAGCACACGCGCTGCTGAAGCAACTGGAGCAGATGGAACCCGACAACACCGACGTGCTTTACGCCCATGGGGTGATATACAGCGCATTGGAACAGCCGCGCAAAGCCATTCAATACTTTCACAAAGCCGCTACCGACGGCTACGAACTGGGCACCACCTACAGCAATATTGCCGACGAATATGTGAAGATGAACCAGCTCAGCGAAGCCCGCAACTACTACCGTCGCGCCCTACGAGAGAACCCCGACGACGAGCATTCGCTCTACGAGCTGGCCAACTGCTACGACGACGACAACGCCACCGATCGTTGGATACAATTCTTCTCGCACTTTGTCGAACAGCACCCCTACTCCAAGGTGGGCTGGTACTGTCTGGGCGACGCCTACCTCACCGTGTCGCTCTACGAGAAAGCCGTCGACGCCTACCAATATGCCATCGCCATCGACAGCACCTTCTACACCGCCTACATCCAGTTGTCGGTGTGCTACGACTACATGGAAGACTACCAGCAGGCAGTCGCCACACTCCACGACGCCATCGAGCATGCCCCAGACAAAGCCTATGTCTACTTCCGCATTGCCGAAATCTTCCGGACCATCAACAACCCCGTCACCGCCAACATCTACTACCACAAAGCGCTGCAGGAGGACCCCTACTATGCAGAAGCATGGCATGCCCTTTCGCTTTCCTACAGCATGACACGCTCCTACACCTCGGCCATCGAATGCGCCCAAAAGGCGTTGAAAATCGACATGGAATCGCCACTGTACATGACCACCCTGGCGCTCATCTACGCCGACAGCGGCGACCTGGCCAAGGCCGACCAGATGTTCGAATGCGCCCAGCCCTATTTCACCGACTTTGAAGAGGGATGGCTGGCCTATGCCGACTACCTCATCATGCAGCAGAAATACGAGATGGCCATCGACGTCCTCACCCGCGGGCTGCCCGACTGCGAGATGGTGCTGGAATTCAACAAACGGCTGGCCCTCTGCTACCTGCACTGTGGCATGCGCAACATGCTCTTCAACGCCGTGCGCGCCTGCATCTACGACAGCGCCGAAGGTGAAAACGAGCTTCTGGAATACTGTCCCGAACTGGGCTACGACATCGATGTGATGAACATCATCCTCTCCCACCGCCACGAAACCGAGAATTACATAGAAAACAAACAATAACACATTCCTTTGACCCATGAGAACCCGACAGAAACTGATTCTTTTCTGCCTTCTGGCCATGATGGCGCTGCCCCTCAAGGCCCAAAACGACGACTCGCTGGTGGCCGCCTTTGAAGCCACCGAGACCGACTTCATCGCCCAAGAGATGAACGACGACGAAGCCGTTGCCGACCTCACTGCAACCACGCCGCAGCCAGCCACAGCCAACAGCGACAACGACGGACTGGAAGATGCCAAAGCACACTACCACGGATGGGTAGGCTGGGTGGTCGACAAATACATCGACAACATGGACTACACCCTGGTGGGCGCTCTGATGACGCTTGAGAGCTCCTTCATCCCCTTCCCTTCCGAAATCGTCATACCCCCCGCAGCCCTCGTTGCCGCCGAACCCGACGGACGCAGCGATATGAAGATATGGCTCATTGTGCTGATCGGCACGCTGGGAGCCCTGCTGGGTGCCTACATCAACTACTTCCTCTCTCTGTGGCTAGGCCGCCCCATCATCTACAAGTTTGCCGACAGCAAGTTGGGCCATGCCCTCTCACTGTCGTCGGAGAAGATGGAGCGCGCCGAGCATTACTTCAACGAGCACGGCGTGGTCAGCACACTTGTCGGACGACTGATTCCCGTCATCCGGCAGCTCATCTCCATTCCCGCCGGACTGTCGCGGATGAACTTCTGGGTCTTCAGCCTCTACACCTTCATCGGCGCCGGCATTTGGAACACCATTCTCGGACTGCTGGGCTATCTGGCAGCCAAAGCCGGCGGCATGGCATTCATCTACAAATACAGCGGACTGCTGTCGAAGGTCATCATTGTCATCTTTGTCGTCGTGGTGTGCTTCTACATTGTCCGCGCCATTGTCCGCAAGCGGAAAAAACAGCAAGCCTAACCCCTAACCACGACCCCCCGATGAGCGACGAGAACAAAATAGACTGGAAGCGGCTCATGCTACGCAAGGACCGTCCGCTGCCCAAGGCAGGATGCAGCTGGGCCTTCTACATCGTATTGCTGTTGCTGATAGTCTACCTCGTGGTGATGTTTGTCAAATACAAGCAACTCTGACACCAACCGCCCACTGCCACCCATCGCCAACCAACCACCCAATCATGGACATCCGATCACAATTTCCTCTGCTGAACCAGACCGTCTACAACAAGCCGCTGGTTTATTTCGACAACGCAGCCACCACACAGAAGCCCCAGTCGGTCGTCGACGCACTGTGCCGCTACTACACAACGCTCAACAGCAACATACACCGTGGCGCCCATTATCTGGCCGCCCAGGCCACCGAAGCCTATGAAAACACCCGCAAGGCCGTGCAGCGACTCATCAACGCCCGCCAATCCAACGAAATCGTCTTCACCCGTGGCACGACGGAAAGCATCAATCTGGTAGCCTCCTCTTTCGCGCAGCGTTACATCGGCGAAGGCGACGAGGTGATCGTCTCCGCCATGGAGCACCACAGCAACATCGTTCCTTGGCAGCTGGCCTGCGAACGGCACGGCGCCCATCTGCGCGTCATCCCCTTCAGCGACGAAGGCGTGCTCGACCTTGTCGCCCTCGAGCAGCTCATCAACGAACGCACCCGTATTGTAGCTGTAAACCACGTCAGCAACACCCTGGGAACCATCAACCCCATTGCCGACATTGTCCGCATAGCCCACAGCCACCAGGTGCCCGTACTTGTCGACGGCGCCCAAGCCATATCGCACATGGCGGTGGATGTGCAGGCGCTGGACTGCGACTTCTACTGCTTTTCAGGCCACAAGATGTATGCTCCCATGGGCGTCGGCGTCATGTACGGACGCGAGAAATGGCTGGAAGAGATGCCCCCCTACCAAGGCGGCGGCGAGATGATCAAGGATGTCACCTTCGAGCGTACCACCTACAACGAGCTGCCCTTCAAATTCGAAGCCGGCACCCCCTCGGTGGGCGACGTGTTGGGGTTGCAGGCCGCCATCGACTTCATGCAGCAGACCGGCATCGACACCATTGCCCGACAAGAGCAGGAGCTGACCGACTACGCCACACGCCAACTGCTTGAATTCGACAACATCAGAATCTTCGGCACTGCACCCCACAAGACCTCCGTCATCTCGTTCCTTCTTGGCAACGCCCATCCCTACGATGTGGGCACCCTGCTCGACAAACTGGGCATAGCGGTCCGCACCGGCCACCACTGCACGCAACCCATCATGGACCGTTATGGCATTCCCGGCACCGTGCGCGCCTCCTTCGCCGTCTACAACACACGCGAGGAAGTCGACATCCTCATTGCCGCCCTACGACGCATTGCGCCCATGCTCGACTGAGCCCACACACAGAACCAATACACAAACCCCGCACACAGTAAGACAACAAGATGCTCCGCCACCTGCATATAGAAAACTACGCGCTGATACGCCAAAGCGACATTGACTTCCATCCCGGTTTTGTCGCCATCACCGGCGAAACCGGAGCCGGCAAGTCCATCCTGCTGGGCGCCCTGGCACTGCTGCTGGGCCAACGAGCCGACAGCAAGGTACTCTCCAATCCCGACAAGAAATGCATCGTTGAAGCCCAGTTCGACCTGCAACAGCTTCAGTTGCAACCCCTCTTTGAAGAGAACGACGTCGACTACGACGACCTGACCATCATACGTCGCGAGCTGCTGCCTGGCGGCAAATCGCGCGCCTTTGTCAACGACACCCCTGTGTCGGTAGCCTTCCTGCGAGCGTTGGGAGCCGACATCATCGACATCCATTCCCAACACGCCACCCTGCTGCTGGCCGACAGCGATTTCCAAATCGCGCTGCTCGACAGCCTGGCCGACAACAAGCAGCTGCTGGCCGACTATCGGCAGTCGTACGACGACTACAGCCGACTGAAACGTGAGCTCGAGCAACTCACCGCCCAGGAGCAGCAGCAACGCAAAGACTACGACTACAACAAGTTTCTTTTCGACGAATTGTCCCAAGCCAACCTCAGCGACGGCGAACAGGAGACGCTCGAACAGGAATCCACCCTGTTGGCCAACGCCGAGAATATCAAGCAAGCCCTTTCGCAAGTCGTGCAATGCTGCGACGGCGAGGAGAACGCTGTCCTGCAGCAACTCAACTACTGTCTGTCGCTCATGCACAAAATCAGCGACTGCCATCCCGAAATCAAATCGTTGCACGAACGGATGGACTCCACCATCATCGAGCTGCGCGACATCATATCGACCGTCGAGTCGCTGAACGAAGACATCACCTATTCGCCCGAACGCCAAGAGGCGGTCGACGAACGGCTGGACCTCATCTACAGGCTGCAAAAGAAGCACAATGTCGACACCATCGGACAGTTGCTCGAACTGCAGCAGCAGCTGGACCAGAAGCTTAACGACGTCGACAACGTAGGGCAACGCATACAGCAAGTCATGGAAGCCGTCGACAAAGCCTTTGTCGAGGTGCAGCATAAAGGCAGCCGACTCAGCCAGTCGCGCTACGAAGCCTCCATCCGATTGGAGCAGGAAGCCACGCCCCTGCTGGCCGATTTGGGCATGGGTAACGCCACCCTCAAAGCCCACGTGGAAAGCAGCGAGCACTACGGCCCCCTCGGCAACGACAAAGTCACCCTGCTCTTCAACGCCAACAAAGGCGGCCAGTTGCAGCCACTCTCGAAAGTGGCCTCCGGCGGCGAAATGTCGCGGCTGATGCTGACCATCAAGGCACTCACCGCACGCGCCGTACTGCTGCCCACCATCATCTTCGACGAGATTGACAGCGGCATATCGGGCGACGTGTCGGTCAAAGTGGGCCGCATCATGCAGCGCATGTCACAAACCATGCAGGTGATAGCCATCACCCACCTGCCCCAGATTGCCGCCCGTGCCAACCAGCACTACAAAGTCTACAAGGAAACCGACGACACCCAGACCGCATCGAACATCCGTGCCCTCAACGACGACGAACGCCGACACGAAATTGCCGTGATGCTCTCGGCCGAGCCGCCGACCACCGCAGCACTGCAGACCGCCAGCGAACTGATGGCCCTCTGAGCCCAATTCACCAAAACAAGCCACACCACTGAACCAAAACAAGACAAACCGCCCATGACCATACGCCCCATACGACCCCTTGCGACGCTGACAATCCTCATGCTATGTGCCGTCACGACCCTTCAGGCGCAGCAGCAGACGTTCCCCACCGACTATTTCAAGCACCCCCTCCAACTGCCCGTCTCATTGGCCGGCGACTTTGCTGAGATACGCCCCAACCATTTCCACTCCGGGATCGATCTGCGCACCGGTGGCAAAGAAGGCGAAAAGGTCTACGCCCCTGCCGACGGCTACGTGTCGCGCATCAACATCTCGGCATGGGGAGGCGGCAAAATACTGTATATCACCCATCCTAACGGTTACCGCACCGTCTATATGCACCTCAGCGCCTTCTGCGGAGAGATAGCACAATTCGTACACAACTACCAGTACGACCACCATGTCTACGCATTCGACATTGACCTGCCCAAAGACTCCATCAAAGTCAAACAAGGCCAGCTGGTGGCCCTCACCGGCAACACCGGAGGTTCCAGCGGGCCCCACCTGCACTACGACATCCGCTACGCCTCCAACGACCAAGCCATCAACCCCCTCTACTTCGGCATCCGCTACAGCGACCCCATCGCGCCGACCATCGACAACATCAAGATCTACCCCGCCAACAGCAGCACGACCATCAACGGCAAGAATGCCGAATGGTTCCTCAACCAGCCAAAGAAGAACAGCAAAACATCCAACAGGCAAGACACTATCGCCATTGCCGGCCGCTTCTACACCGGCATCTACACCTACGACCGCATGGAACAAGGCTCATCCAGCAAGAATGGCGTGGAGAAGATAGAGCTGTATGTCGACGGCGAGCTGTTCCACCGCTACCAGGTGTCGTCGTTCATGTTCGAAGAGACACGCGCCATCAACGCCATCATCGACTATCCGCAGTACCAGCGCAACCGCAACTACTACATCGTCACCCGCCACCTGCAAGGCAACCGCAACCACTGGAGCGCAGCCTACCGCGACAACGGCTACCTGCAGTTTGACGACAACGGCATCCATCGACTTGAATACCAAGTCAGCGACTACAAAGGCAACATCACCAAGCGCACCTTCTATGTCCGCTCGCTGCCACTGCCCGACGAGACCAAAGACAGTCTGAGAAACATACAGGCGCAAGGCGACCCCATCATCTATTTCAAGCCCTACACCTTCAGTCGAGACGGATTCACTGTCGTCATGCAGCCCTACACCGTCTATGAGAACGACGAAGTGCTTTTCACGCAGAGCACCGATGCCGCCCGACTCTCGCAGCGCTACACGCTGTCGCTCAAGCGGCACCCCCTGCCGCCACACCAGAGTTTCAATGTCGGCATCCCCATTCCCGAGAAAGTGCCGGCATCGCTACGATCCAAGCTCACCATTGTCTGCATCAACGGCAAGAGCACCAGCGCCTGCACCACCACTATCGATGGCGACCGGCTGACGGCGTCGACCCGTTCGTTCGGCAGCTTTGCCGTCCGGTTGGACACCGTGGCCCCCAGTGTGACGCCCGTCAATTTCGGCAACGGCAAACGGCATAGCGCATCGACCCTTGTCGTCAAGATAAGCGACAACCTCACCGGAGTGGTGGCCTACCACTGCTACATCAACGGCGAATGGGTGCTTGCCGAGCACGACGGCAAAACCGCCACCCTCACCGCGTCGGCAAGCACACTCAAGAGAGGCAACAACAAAGTGACATTCGTCGTTACCGACGCCGTCGGCAACAGCGTCGAACAGACCTGGACCCTAGTCAAATCCTGACCCCATGCGCATCTATCTTGTAGGATACAGCTATAGTGGCAAGACGACCATGGGTCGCGAGCTGGCGCGACTGCTCGGCTACCGCTTTTTCGACACCGACAAAGGCATCGAAATCAAATACCACACCACCATCAACATGTTCTTCAACCGCTATGGGGAACCCGCATTCCGCATCATCGAGCAACAGATGCTGCACAGCACCGCCGACCTGGACGATGTGGTCATTGCCACCGGTGGCGGAGCCGCCTGTCATGGCGACAACATGCAGTTCATCCTCGACCACGGCATAGCCATCTACCTTCAGATGAGCCTGGAGCAGATACTGCAGCGCATAGCGCGAGCCCGCAAGGGGCGACCGTCGTTGAAAGGGATGGACGACGAGCAACGTCGGCAGTTCATCAGCCGACAACTTTCCGACCGTATCGGCTACTACCAGCGGGCGCACATCAGTTTTCCCGCCATGGATGCCGAACCGCAAGCCCTATTGGAAGCCTATCAAAATTATCTTGCCAGCAGCCCTCGAGCCGACTAGCCCGAACGCCTCAACCTCCAGCATTCAGTTCCTGCCATGAAGGCAGCGCCACGCTGCGCAATGCCCCATCCTCGACATGCAGACAACACTGCATCTGTCCGTTGGTGAGCAGCAGATAGGGCACCCCAAGCACCAGATTGTAACGGCTGGCCTGATCGGCCACCCGCTGAGTCAGCGGCACCTCCTCACGCTTGCACTCCACAATCATTCGAGGGCGCACCTGCGCGTCGTAGACCACGATATCGCACCGCTTGGTGAGGCCGTTGAGGGAGATGGCCCCCTCCACCTGCATCAGTTCGTAGGGATAGCCCATGCGGTCGTGCAGCAGCGCGATGGTCTGTTGGCGCACCCACTCCTCGGGTGTGAGCGCCACCCGTCGGCGGCGCACCGGATCGAATATGTCGCCTCGAGAAGCCATCAGATCAATAGCTGCCGCCTTCGCTTTCAACCTCCTCCTCGATGACAGAGCCATCGGGACGCTGTTGTTGTCTCAAGCCATTGTTGATTTTATAGGAGAAACCGAAGGTGACCGTCGGCGAGAGGCGTTTGGAACGCGACACACGGCTGAGCTGTTCGGTGAAAGTCTCGTGGCCCCAGCCGCCGGTGCAGAAAAGGTCGCCCACACGCAGGTTGATGGTGCCCCGTTTCTGCAGCACATCCTTCTTGACAGCCAAATCGAACCAGTAGCTGGCGTACATCTCGGTCTGCAAGTCGAGCCACGGCGCCCAGTATTGGCCGGAGAACTGGACCGTCCAATCGTGCGGCAGCATCATATAGGAGCTGAATTTGCCGCTAGCCTGAAAAGCCTCGGTGCTTTTGTTGTCGAGCAGTTCCGTACCCTCGATACGGTTCTCGTAGAGGTTGATGCTGACGTTCAGCTTCCACCACTTGGCCACCTGCCAGTCGACGATGAATTCCAGACCGTAGTTCAGACCGCGGTTCAGATTCTGCGATGTCGACGCCCAATAGCCGTCGTACTCGCTGTTGTAAGGCTCCCACGAAGCGTAGTGGGCCGCGCTTAGCGAATCCCACACAAATCCGTAACGGGTCAGCATGTTGTTGGTTTGGCGGAAATAAGCCGAAGTGAAGATATTCACCTTGTTGAACCCCAAGTTGTAGGACAGTTCGAAAGCATTGGTGAATTCCGGGTCCAGATTGGGGTTGCCGAAGCCCAGTTCCTGACCCTCGCGGACATCCATATAGGGATTCAAGTCCCACATGTGGGGGCGGTGCACGCGGCGGCTATAGCTCAGCTGGAAGATCTGCATCTTGTTGATTTCATACGAAATGTGCAATGTCGGATAGAGCTGCCAATATTCTTTGTTCACCTTTGTGTCGGGATGGTTCAGGTCGGTGCCGTCGGTCAGTGCAAATTCACCGCGCAGACCCGCCTGCAGTGAGAGCCGGTCGGTCAGTTTGCCGCCATAGGTGGCATAGATGGCGTGCACCTGCTGGGTGTAGTTGAAATGGGTGGACGAGGAGCCGTCATAGTAGCGGTTGAGCTGATGGGCGGTGTCGAAATCGCTACGATAGTAGACCGCATCCTGGTCCGGCCAGTCCATGCGGCCCTCGTAGCCCGTCTCCAACTTCCAGCCGTTGTCGAACGGATGCGTATAGTTCAGCTGCAGATTGAGGGCGTTGTGCTTGTTGTGCGATTCCGACTCGCGTTTGTAGTAATGGCCCCAGATGGTCGAGCTGTCGTTGGCGGGGTTCATGTTGTAGAGCTGTTCCTGGAGCCCTTCGCCATGCACACGACGAGTGCTGAAGGTGGCGTCGGCCGTCAGTTCCTGGTCCGGCTTGTTGAATTTGTGCGTATAGTGCAGATTGAAACTATGGTTGACATTGCGTTTGTCGCTGACGCCCGTCTGGTGATAGTTGAGCAGACCGTTGTTGAGCAGGTCGGTCGAATACATGTCGCTCGACCGATGACGGTTGCCGCCACGCAGCTGATAGGAAGCCAGCAGGCTGTTATGTTCGTTGAAGAAGTATTCGCCACCGATTTTCATGCTGCCCATCGTATTGCCGCCCACACTGTACTGGTCGTTGGTGTCGTGCGACCAGGCGGCGCCGTTGCGCAGACGCTCGATATTGCTGTGTCCGATATGGCCACGGCTGCGTCGGCCGCCATCGGCATTGAAGAAGATGTTGTATTTCTCGGTGGTGTAGTTCAAGTTGACCGTAGCCATGGCCGTCGGGATGATGCGGTCCATATCGTCGGGGTAGTCCGAACGGAGGAACGCCAGCGGCATGCCCGCATTGAGCGACACCATGCCGTTGAGGCCCATAGCCGCCGAAGCCTTATCTTTCAGTTTGATATTGATGATTCCCGACATGCCCTCAGGGTCGTATTTGGCCGACGGGTTGGTGATGACCTCCACGCTCTCCACGCTCGATGCAGGCGTCTGTTCCAGCAGGCTCTCCAGGTCGTTGCCCACCAGCTCGTAGGGGCGACCGTTGATGAGCACCTTGACGTTGGTGGAGCCACGCAGACTCACGTTGCCGTCGTTGTCGATGGCCACACTGGGCACATTCTGCAGCACGTCGGTAGCCGTGCCGCCGCTGGCCACGATATTCTTGTCCACGTTGACCACACGCTTGTCCAGCTGGTACTCCACCATGGTCCGCTCAGCGCTGACCACTACGGCATCGAGCGCGGCCGAAGACGGTGTGATAACGACCTTACCAACCTGTGCGACAGGTCGTTTCTGCGATAGCGTCACCCGTTGGGGCAAAATATAGGGGGCGTAGCCCATGAAGGTGACACGTAGCAGGTAACTGCCGTAGGGTGCCGAAAAAGTGAAGGCACCCTTGGAAGTAGTCATGGCACCGACACCCGGCACAAGGCTCGAATCCACAGGATTGAGCAGCACCACCGAGGCATACTCCACCCCGACTGAAGTTTTTTGGTCGATTACAGTTCCAGAAATAGTACCCTTCTGGGCGAAAGCAGCAATGGCGCACATCACCATCACAGCTGTCAGAGCCAGTCGTTTCATCATATATCAAAAAGCTAAAAAATATAGTTTTGCCGTTTCTTATTCTTCCTTCTTTTTAGGCTGCCGCACGAAATGAGGCATTTCAAATGGAATCTCGATCGAATATTCGATCAGACCGCCGAAAGCGCCGTTTTCTTCAAACCAGGGGGTCTGATAGATGAGTTTTTTCACCTTCGAGCCGTCGTCGAGCGTTTTCTCGATGGTGTAAGCATTCAGCTGCTGGTGTTCCAGCAAGCCTTTCAGTTTGGTCTTGGCCGGTTCGGGATGGCAGTTCATCAAGTTGTAGCCCACAATTTTCTTGCCATGGCTATTGACATCGGCCGAATGCTGGTTCATGTCCAGGATATTGCCATCGACATCACACACCGTGATGGCCACATTGTTCAGTCCTTCAAAATATTTGTCCATAATCAGATTGAATGAGCGTTTTGCTATTATTATTTCTAGGGGGCGAGAGAAGGATGGTCCTACTGGTGTTGCATGTCGAACCGATTATTTCAGTCGAGTCAGTTCTTTTTGCGTTGGAGGGTTCCTTCTCTTGAGGGGGATGGGTAAAAAAGAAGGGTGGATTTCGTTAACGAAACCGGCACCCTTCCCTATTTGATGTTATTCGCTTGATGCGAAGAATTTACTTGGTGTTCAGAGCGGCCAGTGCAATGCTGTAGAGCTTGGAGTTCACACTGTCGCCACGGCTGGTGAGCACGCAGGGCACCTTGGCGCCGACCACCATGCAAGCCAGTTCAGCGCCGGCGAACTTGGTGCAAGCCTTATAAAAGACGTTACCCGTTTCGATGTTGGGGAACAGGAGACCGTCGGCGTCGGCAGCCACTTCGCTGGTCAGCTTCTTGGTCTGAGCGCTTTCCTTGTCGACAGCGCAGTCGAGCGACAGCGGACCGTCGACGATAGCGCCCTTAATCATGCCACGCTGGCTCATCATGCCCAGCCAAGCACCTTCGGCGCAAGCACGCATGCCGACGCTCACCTGTTCGGTGGCGGCGATGACGGCGACCTTCGGTTTGGCGATTTCGAGACTCTTGGCTGTGCTGATGATGTAGTTCAGCATGGCCTGTTTCTGTTTGAAATCGGGTTCGGGGATAATGGCCACGTCAGAGCAAACGAGCAGTTTGTGGTAGGCGGGCACCTGGAACACAGCAATATGGGTCAGCATGTCGTTTTTCTTTCCCGGCATCAGACCCTTTTCCTTATTGAGGATGGCGCGCATATATTTGTCGGTACTCAGAAGGCCCTTCATCAGGAAGTCGGCCTCGCCAGCATTGATCAGTTCGACAGCCTTGGCACCAGCCTTGTTGTCGTCAGCCTCTTGAACCAGTTTGAACTTGTCGGGGTTGATACCTTCCTCGGCGCAAACTTTCTTGATGGTTTCGATGTCACCCACCAGCGTACCGTCGACAATACCCTTGTCGATAGCCAAACTTACGGCACCGATAGTGTGAGAATCATTGGCGTAAGCCGCCACCAATCTTTTCTTGCCTTTGGTTTTTACCAAATCAAGCAGTTGTTCCAATTTTGTAACCATATCGTTTTCAATTTGTTGTTATTAAATCCTTGAATTTTAAGAGTTACAAAGATACAACTTTTTTCCGTCTACGTAAAGGGAGAGGATATTTTTCTCTTCCTTTGCTGGAAAAAAAATCTTTTCCAGCTTGCGTTTTCTCTCAAAAAGTTGCGTTTCTTATTGGAACTTAGGCAGTCTGCCAACGATTGCTTCCTGTACTGAAGAAACCATGAATAAGACCCAAAATCCATGAATCAATAATAAAAAATTCCCCATCGGGGTCGGTGTACATCACCGGGTTGTTGCCGCAGTAGGAGTAGCAAATGCCCCCTTCCGTTGCCCTTACGCTGCTCACCGCATGGGGCTGGCTGGCGTCGTAGCCGAAATAATAGTTCTGTACGCCGTCAACCTACACCTGCGTGAGGCGCCCCAGGGCATCGTAGGTGTAGTTCTCATACTGCGATGTCTTCAGGTCGCCGCGCGTGACAATATACCCTTTGTCGTTATAGCCGTAGGTGAGCTGGCGTACTGGTCGCCGACAGTGTATATGTCAACACTCGTTTTTTCCCGCATTTCGCTGGTCTGAAATTTGGGGAGTATTACAAAAATGCGTGAGATAAGCTTTTGCAAAACTTAATTTATTTTATTTTTAATCTTTTAAGAACTTTGTTTTTAGAAAGTTGTCCCCTTTTGCACCAAACAAATATAACGGCATCGTAGCCTACTCTTTTTGCATCTTCTTCTTCAAAGACGAACAATCTGGATGAACTAAGGGTGGCATGGTCAAGATTTCCATATCTTTTATATATATTTTTTAACAAGTCGAAATACCACTTCTTAGACATCTGAATCGTGCCCATATTCCCTCTGAAAAATGCTACTCTTTTTTGCGTAAAGTCATACGGGCCACGTATGGTACGAAGACAGTAATTCAAGCATTTACTTTCACATTCGTTAAGCACGCGGCTTGTGTCATTCCCTGTTTGCGAAAGACAGCTTATAATCTCTTCAGGTGTCTTTGGTTGAGAAATACACTGCTTATATTGTGCATTTTCATCAGGCTCTTTCCCTGAATAACACGTTCCCTGATTTCGGTTGCCCCTATGAAGAGAAGCAAGCGAATCAATATAAAAGTGTTGATTATTCAATATTTGAATGTACAAATCAGGAAAATCCGAAAAAAGCAGTTCTGATGTTTTCAAAGGTAGGAGGATTGTTGTGTCGTCGTTTGCGATATTTGTGTAATAATGACCCTCACTGTTCCATACAAACGTTTGAGGTTCGATTATTGATATTGCCGGCAATGAACAACGTATATGATAATCATATCCTTTCTCCAAAACGGTTTCAAACTTGAGATCAATCTCAATCTGCGAAAGTGTAATTGTAATAGAATCAGATAGATATCTGTTTAATAGCTCATCTGTCGACATATCTTCATCATTAACAACAAAAGCACCATATTTCCCGTTTGAAGTAGGAGTCCTTTTCTTTTGTTTGTACTTCTTTTTATTATCCTTTTTTATTAAATCACTTAAAGTAGCGTTCGAGAAGTCTATGGATCCTGCCTTATCTGTTCTTGCATAGAGTACTCTGTCGTTTTCATATTGCTTTGATATAAATACAGAGACAAATATCATCGGTCGGCCCTGTTTCCCTTCAAAAAACAGTCGAATCGAGTTATGCTCCCCCTTTTTACGGTCAATGGAAATGGTGTGTCTTGCCAGATGATTGTTTTCCGGATAGATTATGATACTTTTTCCATCTGTCAGACAATCAGATTTACCAAAATAGCCAGATGTGGTATATATTCCATTGTTATTACCTGTAAACCAAAAAACCGAATGTCCTTTTACATATAACATCTCATTGATTCTTTTTCCTTCCACATTCTTCTGCCCTACATTCGTGTAAATACCATCAATCGGCTGTCCCAAAACGGAAACATTGACTATAATAAATATAATCAAAAAAAACACTGGACCACATAGGAAGGAATTACAAATAGAAGGATGGACCTTGGTGGAACAATCGTATGCAGATTTTTTCATAATGTCAAATAAAATAAACAATCAATTTGCCCGTTGTGGCGGATTTGCAATCCGACACATCTTACTATAAGGATTTCTAATCCGTTTTCTGTTCTGCTTTCATCATTCTCAATACATTATAATCAATTCAGTCGATAACTGTCAAGGTGATAAAGTATAATGTTTTTGTTAAGGTGTTGAACATATAATAAACAACGTAATTGAATAAGAATTATTGCATTACGGATTGCAAATCCTTATAATATTTTGCGTCAGATTACAAATCTGCCGCAACAAAATGAACATCCGCCGCAACGGGGCCGTAGGTGAGCGTGGCGTACTGGTCGCTCTTCCATCTTAGAAGCCGTGGCTCATAATGATCCCTATAACAGCAATGCAGAATAAAAGCAATCTGTTGTTGGATGATGTATGAGCGTTTTGTTGGCATAACCATTATTTGCTTGATTATCAGGTTTACTACAACTCTATCAAATAACCTTTATGACAGTAATAATCATTTTACACTAATAACTTGTTTTATTATTGCATCTGCATCTTGTATGTGGCAATTGGTGGCAACTGGATATGATGTTTTATCATTTCCTCTTTTTCTTTTGGATGGACTAAAGGTAGAATGCCAAATACCATTTCTTCTATATTCCTAGGGGGATAAACAAAACCTGGCATACATATTCCCTCCGGTAAATTGATCTCGTACGTCACTTCTTTAACGGTTGTCCATACATTCCAATTGCTATCGATGGGAATGCCACACGATCGGAACAACAAATCTCTTGCACCGTCATCGTGCCATACAAAAAAATGAACAGAACACACATCTTTCGGTTCAAAGTGACCTATTTTTTCCCAGCCATTGTACTTTATTCCTGCTCTTAGGAAGGTATGCAGAACAAGGTCGTAAGTATCGTCAATTATTTCTTCTACACTTGGATTGTCAATAGAGGAATAGATTTTTTTGAAAACACAAATCACATCACCATTTAACTGGTAATAATCATTATCAACATACTGTATGTACCTTTTATGATTATCTCTTGTAATCGATACAATGTCGCCTTTTTTGAGCACTACTCTCTTCGCCATAAATAGCTGTATTTTAATATTAATATTCGGGAAATATGTAAATGTTTAGATTATATTTGAACCAATACTGTGGAGCTATGGAATTGATTTTGTTGAAAAGTTGCCCTCCGTTCTTCATTAATCCATTATTGATTTATCTCCTGTGTGGGGTTGGGATAGGCTTTGACACTTACTGTGGGCATCCTGTCGACATAGCATTCCGCGGTGTCGGACCTGCTGTCTGACTGCACGTTGCGCAACTCCAGCACATGGCGGAGAATCCGGTTGCCCGCATTGTCGTAGTCGTACACCACTTCCATGGTGTTTTGGGCTTGAAGCGGTATGATAAACATGCCGCACATGATAAAAATAATAAGATTATTCTTTTTCATATAATTAAAAATTTGTTTGTAAATTATTCTAATTCAATACGTTTCAAAACAACGAAACATATATCAAGACACAATTAGGTTACTGCAAATATATGAAAAAAATTGAATTTGAAAGCAGAAGGATAAAAAAAGAACAGGAAACAATAAAACAGAATGGTACTCGTTTCATTAGAAAAAATAGAACATTGTCTCAAAACCCGTTGCGGCGGATGTTCTTTTTGTTGCGGCAGATTTGTAATCTGACGCAAAATATCTGACGCAAAATATTATAAGGATTTGCAATCCGTAATGCAATAATTCTTATTCAATTACGTTGTTTATTATATGTTCAACACCTTAACAAAAACATTATACTTTATCACCTTGACAGTTGTCGATTGGGTGGATGTCTTTACCCGCCCCTCATACAAACACATTGTCATAGACTCACTTCGTTATTGTCAAGAAAACAAGCGCCTGCGAATCTACGCTTGGGTGATGATGAGCAACCACCTGCATCTGCTGGTTGATGTTAATAGCGAGATACCATACGAACAGGAACGGCTCGAATTGTCAAATATCATTAGGGATTTCAAAAAATACACGAACAAGAAACTGGTAGACAACATTGAGGACAATGTGCAAGAAAGCCGAAAGGAATGGATGTTGAACAGGTTTTGGTACGCAGGGGCAAATGACACAAAAATAAAAAACAATCGTTTCTGGCAAGAAGGCTACTATCCTGAAGAGATTTTTTCTATAGATTTTTTGCGACAAAAAATCAACTATATCCATCAGAACCCAGTCAGACAGGAGCTTGTCTGTTCACCAGAGCAATACAAATACAGTTCGGCAATAGACTATGCCGGCGGTAAAGGATTGTTGGATGTGGTGGTTGTACAATGAGGTTAGAAATTAAATAAATGCAATTATAATGGATTTGAAACGGATTACAAATCCGATACAACGAAGGTTGAACTTGAAACGGATTGCAAATCCTTATAGTATGATGTGTCGGATTATAAATCCGATACAACGAAGGTTGAATTTAAAACGGATTACAAATCCTTATAGTAAGATGTGTCGGATTATAAATCCGATATAACGAAGGTTGCAAATCCGACACAACGAACCACAACTGGAACATCCGTAGCAACGGGTTTATAAATCCGATACAACGGTCCGATACAACGAAGGTTGAATTTAAAACGGATTGCAAATCCTTATAGTAAGATGTGTCGGATTGCAAATCCGACACAACGAAGGTTGAATTTAAAACGGATTACAAATCCTTATAGTATGATGTGTCGGATTGCAAATCCGATACAACGAAGGTTGAATTTAAAACGGATTACAAATCCTTATAGTAAGATGTGTCGGATTGCAAATCCGACACAACGTAAATCCGATACAACGTAAATCCGACACAACGTAAATCCGATACAACGTAAATCCGACACAACGAAATCCGACACAACGAAACCACAACAAACAATAAAACCCCATGGAGTGCGTTAATCTTTTTTGAGAATCTGTAAAAAAAACGCACATCCTTGCCCTTTATCGACAACATACTGAACTACCGCAGTCTTTCCATCGTCGGACTGGAGAAGAATACAGGCAAAACTGTCTGCCTGAACTACATCCTGCGACGCTTGCACGAAATGGGAGTTTCCTGTGCCGTCACCTCCATCGGGGTGGACGGAGAGCAGACCGACGCCGTCTTTGGCAGCGCCAAGCCAGAGATTACGCTCTATGAGGCGATGCAGTTCATCACCTCCGAGAAGCATTACAGCCAGCGGCGGCTGGTGTCGTGCATTCTTGATGTCGACCCCCGCCGCACCTCGCTCGGACGACTGGTGACCGCCCAGGTGGTCTGTTCCGGCAAGATACTGTTGAGCGGTGCCGCCTCCACATGGCTGCTGCGCGAACAGATAGAACGCTTTAGGCAATGCGGCATGCCGCTCACCATTGTCGACGGCGCCCTGTCGCGTCTCAGCCTGGCGTCGCCCACCGTCACCGAGGCGATGATTCTGGCCACCGGCGCCGCCGTGTCGCCCAACATGAACCAGCTTATCTCGCGCACCCGATACGTCTGCCGCCTCATAGCCCTCGACGAAGTGGAGCCTGCCCTGCAGCAGCAGCTGACGCCCCTTTCTCATGGACTTTGGGCCATCGACAGCGACGGCTGCGTTCACGACCTGCACATCAGCTCCGTGTTCCTGCTCGACAAAGAGCGCACCAACCTGTTCGAATACGGCACCACCCTCTTCGCCGCCGGCGCCGTCAGCGACCGCCTGATACGCCACCTCACGGCGCAACGCAACATTGCAGACATCCAACTGATTGTGCGCGACTTCACAAAGCTATTTGTCACCCCCGAAGTCTTCAACACTTTCCGGCAAAAGGGAGGACGCATCGCCGTGCTGCAGCGTTCCAACCTGCTTGCCGTATGCCTGAACCCCACGTCGCCACAAGGCTACCGGCTCAACTCCGACGAGGCCTGCAAGGCCCTCGCCGACGCCCTCGGGTTGCCCGTTTACGACGTCATGAAAACCACTGTTGTCTAACCCACCCCTTGCTTATCCATAGGAACCCATGACCCTCAAAGAGAAACTCACCGCAGAACCCGGATTCCAATACGTTATCGACAGTATGGAGCTGATGTCGGCGCCAGGTCGCCGACGCATGCTGCACCAACCGTTGCTCACCGACCCCGCCCAACTGCAAAAAGAATATGACCATCTGGACCGCATCGTCGCCATCCTCACCAACGACGACTGCAACCGCCACGTGGTCGACCTGCGCCACCAGCTGATGCTGACCCACGACATACAAGGATCGCTGCTCAATCTGGCCCACCACATGACATTGGAAGAAACCGAACTGTTCGAAATCAAACAATTCGCCTTCATCTGCATGGAATCGTTGAAGACAGCCACCGCATTGGGCATCAACGACATGCTGCAGCTGCCCCCACTCGACGAGGTGTTCCGGCTGCTGGACCCCGACAACACCGGCATCGCCAACTTCTACATCTACGACAGCTACCACCCCGACCTGGCCGAACTGCGGCGCATGCTCAAAGCCAAGCAGACACTGCTCGACAACAGTCGTGGCGACGCCGAACAGAACGCCCCGTTGCAACGTGAGATCAACGACCTCTTCGACCGTCAGAACCACATCCAACAAGAGGTGATAGGTCAACTCTCAACGCAGTTGCATGCCTACCAAGCCACGCTGCAACAGGCACTCGACGCCATGGCCTACACCGACTTCCTTATGGCTCGCGCCACCCTTGCCGTCGACTGGCACCTCTGCCGTCCGCAGCTCAGCGACGACGCCACCACCTTTGTCCAACTGTGGAACCCCCGCCTGCGCCACCGCAACCAGTCGCTCAACCAACGTTACCAACCCGTCGACATCGCACTCCGTCCCGGCGTGTGTCTCATCACCGGAGCCAACATGGCCGGCAAGACCGTATTGCTCAAGACCGTCGGCATAGCACAGCTGCTGACGCAGTTCGCCTGTTTTGTGCCAGCCACCAGCGCCTCTGTCCGACTGGTCGACGACATCTGTTTCTGCATCGGCGACGAACAAAACGAGATGAACGGACTCTCCTCGTTCGCCTCCGAAATCATCAAAATCAGCGACACCGTCACCCGCGCCGAGCGGCAACGTCTGCTTATCCTCATCGACGAGCCCGCCCGAACCACCAACCCCATCGAAGGCAAAGCCATCGTGCAGTCCGTCGCCACCCTGCTGGACCGCCAGCCCTCGTTGACCCTCATCACCACCCACTACAGCCAACTGGGACTGGCCTGTCGGCGGCTCAGAGTCAAAGGTTTCGTTGAAGGCATGTCCGACCAGCCGCTCACGCCGCAGAACATCAACAGTTTCATGGACTATTCGCTGCTGCCCGACGAAAGCGACGACGTGCCGCAAGAAGCCCTTCGTATCGCCACCATCCTGCACTGCAATACCGAACTGATACAAAACGCTTCGCTGTTCCTTAAAAAAATATAAATCGGCCGCAGAAATCAGCCAATCACAAAAAAAGTAGTACTTTTGCACCACTTTTCCACTAAAGAAAAAACACTCTATCATGAAAAAAATAGTTCGTTTATCTTTCTCCATAATACTTATTTTCAGCATTATGGCATCATCCAAAACCAGTTTTGCCGACAACGTCGACGGACAGAAAGCCCGTCAGGTAGGCGCCTATTTTATGGCCTCGCAGTTCGGCAACAAGTCCATCACCGCCGACAACATCAAACTGGTGTACACCATTTCCAATAAAACGCTCGACATTCCGGCGCTCTATGTGTACAACACCGCCGACAAGAGCGGATTTGTGATTGTTTCGGGCAGCAACTGTGTGTCGCCCATCATTGCCTACAGCACCGACGGTCCCTTCGACCCCGAAAACATCCCGACCAACATGATGGCATGGCTCAACGAGCAGGTGGAACTGATAGCCTGTGCACAAAACAGCGGTCTCAGCCCCATGGCTGAAGAAAAGGCTGCATGGTCGGAACTGGAACATCAACGACTGCCCTACTTCGGCAGCAATTCCAAAGCCATCACCCGACTGCTCACCTCCACATGGAACCAGGAGCCCCTTTACAACAGCATGTGTCCGCGTGACAGCCAGGGTCGGCTCACCGTCACCGGCTGTGTCGCCACTGCCATGGCTCAAGTGCTCTACTACTGGAGATACCCCTATGTGGGCAGCAACTCCTACTATTACAACTGGAACGGACAGCGACTGAGCGCCGATTTCTACCAGACCTACTACGACTACGACGCCATGACCGACGCCCTGGACGAGAACTCCACCCAAGAGGCCATCGACGCTGTGGCGCTGCTCAGCTACCATTGCGGCATTGCCGTCAACATGATATACGGCTTCGACGGCAGTTCCTCCACGGCCGACAAGATGCCCAAAGCGCTGCGCAAATACTTCAAATACGATGCCGACAGCATGCAATATTTCGATCGTACTGACGGTGCCTTCTACAATCCCAACAACCAGACAAGCCCCAATGCTAAAGATACCGCATGGGTGAACATGCTCATCCACGAAATCCAGATGAGACGTCCCGTTCTCTACGCCGCCTTTTCGCCCGACTCGAACAACAATGTCCATGCTGGCCACGCCTTTGTCTGCGACGGCTACAACAGCGACACCCGCACCCTTCACTTCAACTGGGGTTGGGGCGGACGAGGCGACTGCTGGTGCAATGTCTACACCTCACGCCTGCGCATTGCCTTCATGGGTCTGAACTACACAAGCAACCACCGTATCGTTGTCGGTGTCACCCCGCCGCAGGACAGCATCGACTTCGTCGGCATCCGCGAAGTGGAGAGCCCCTTCACCGCCTCCATCTATCCTAACCCGGCCAATGATCAAGTCACCATCTCCTACAACATCAGCGACAATGCCGAGATGCAGATTTTCGACGCCGCCGGCCGTGAGGTGGAAAGAGTCACACTCTACCCCACCGGTTCCCAGACCACCCTTTCGGTGTCCAACTATCGCCCCGGCATCTACATCTGCCGCCTGAACGGCCGAAGCATGAAGTTTGTGGTCAGATAGACCGACACGACGCTTTCAGCAAAGGTCAAAACCTTATAGATATAAAGGAGTGCGCAAGCGCTCCTTTTTTTTTCGTCCGCTGCCTATCAACAAAATAATGTTGATACTTTCACGTTATGGGGTTTAAATAATCATCTAAAATACAGTACCTTTACAAATCATTAATCATTTAATAAAACAAAATATGTCACTCATTAACAGCATTTTGCTACAAGCCGACGCCGTCGAAGCCGCAGAAAAAATCTCCGTTCTGAACCTAGCCAGCAAAGGCGGATGGGTCATGATTGTCCTTGTCTGCCTCTTGGTATTGGCACTTTACATCTCCATCGAACGCTATTTGGCCCTGAACCACGCGCTGAAAGAAGACTCGTCGAACTTCATGGAGCGCATCCGTTCCTTTGTCCACCAAGGCAACATTGAAGGCGCCCGCGAGCTGGCCAAGAACACCGATTCGTCCATCGGACGCATGGTAGCCAAAGGCCTTTCGCGACTGGGTCGTCCGCTGAGCGACATCCAGACCGCTGTCGAGAACGAAGGCAAGCTCGAGGTGGCCAAATTGGAGAAGCGCGTATCGCTCGTCGCCACCGTAGCATCGTTAGGACCCATGCTCGGCTTCCTGGGCACCGTCACCGGTATGGTCAAAGCCTTCCAGGACATGGCCCATGCTGGCAACAACATCGACATCCAGCTGCTTTCCACCGGCATCTACGAAGCCATGGTGACGACCATCGGAGGTCTGATTGTCGGCATCGTCGCCTACTTCCTCTACAATCTGCTGGTGAACCGCATCAACAAAGTCGTCATGCTGCTCGAGGTGCGCTCCATGGAATTCATGGACCTGCTGCACGAACCCGCATGAAGCAATTGAAAGATGCACGTTGGAAGAGGGACGAGCGCTGGCAAGGTCCAGCATCCGAGCTTCCAACGGTCAAACCCGTCAACGTATAACCCCATCAACAGAGAATCAATTATGATACGCAGTCAAAACCAAATAAAGATAGAGAGCGGCTCCTCGTCGATGTCCGACCTGGTGTTCCTGCTGCTCATCTTCTTCATGCTGACCTCCACCCTCATCAGTCCCAACGCCGTGAAGCTCTTCCTGCCCGAAAGCAACAACAAGACCATGGCCAAGGAGAGTGTCACCATCTACATCTCCGACCTGGGAGGACAGGCCAGCGAGGAGACCTCGTTGTCGCGCTGCCAGTTCCAGATTGACGAAACGCCGCTGACCGCATCGGTCGGGCAGGACCTGGTCGACGAGATGAAAGGGGTGCTACGCACCGAGTTGGACCGTCTGGCACCTGGCGATGCCGAAGCCGGAGTCTTTGTGCGTGCCGACCAGACCGTCGATGTACAATACATCGTCCACGTGATTGATGCCGTCAACCAACTCAACAAAGAGAACGACACCAAGCACAAGGTGGTTCTCGGCACCCAACAGGCCAAGTAGCGTCAAGCCATACAACCAATCTCATTTTCCATCATACACCGCTTCCAAGCCATGAATCAAGAACAAAAAGACAAAACCATATCCGCAGGCGTCACCGCCCTGCTGCTGGGAGCCACCATCCTGCTCTGCTCATGGTTGGGCTACCACCTGCCCAATCCGCCCATTGAGGAAGAAGGTATGGGTGTGGCCGGTGAAGTGCTGGGCGAGATAGAAGGTTTCGGCAACAACGACGAAGCCACCTTCGACGACAACTCCGCCGCCGCGCCGTCGAGCAACGCCCCCGAGGAAAGCTACACCACCGCCAACGAACCCACTCCTGTAGCCAAGACCACCAAGACCGAAACCACACCGACACCCAACAAACGGCCTGACAACACCGCCACACCGAGCAACAACAACACCCCCTCCACTGAGACACCCAAGCCAACCACCAACCCCAACGCCAGTTTCCCCGGCCGGCGCAACGGCAACGGTGGTGAAGGCAAAGGCACCGCCAGCGGCAGCGGACAAGCCGGAAGCCCCGACGGCACCAAAGGCGCCCAAGGGGGTACCGGCAGCGGCATCGGCGCCGGCTTCAGTCTCGGCGACCGCGGCCTGCGCGGCACCCTGCCCACGCCATCGTACGACAGCAAGAAGGACGGCGACGTGGTGGTAGAGATATGGGTGGACCGTGAGGGCAACGTGGTCGAAGTGCAAGCCCCCGGAAAAGGCTCGAAAAACTATGACAACACCATGGTCGAGGCCGCAAAACAAGCCGCACGCAAGGCCCACTTCAGCAAAGACCCCAACGCCACCGAAAAACAGAAAGGCACCATCACCTACAAGTTCCGCCGCATGGGATAAACGGCCATTCATGGCAACAGCACTCGAAGAAAAAACCGCAACAGTCCGAACGGTTTGACAGCAGCCCCCCAACGGGGCCCGTTAAACCAGAACAGAAAAAAAAAACACACTTTACAATAAAACCATTTCTTCTCATACTAATTATATGTTGAGCGACCAACAAGAGCAAGCAATCATCCGAAGCATACTCGACGGCGACAAGGAGCAATACACCATCATCGTCAAAGAGTATCAGCAGATTGTGGCCAATCTGTGCTTCAAGCTGGTCGGCAACAAATTGGACGTTGAAGAAGTGACCCAGCAGGTCTTTGTGGAGCTCTATTCCGCCTTGCCGCGCTTCCGCCAAGAGGCGCGCCTGGCCACATTCATCTACCGCATCACTGTCAATGTGGTCTCGAAGATGCTCAAACACGACCAAAGGCACGTGTCGTATGACCCCAGCCTTGTCCACAAGAACGACGACATACAATTGTCGCGCGAAGAACAGCTGTTGCAAGAGGAGCAGCACCGACGCCTGCACCAAGCCATCGGCATGCTCAAGCAGGAGCAACGCACGGCGCTAGTCCTCTACTCCTTCAAAGACTTCTCCTACAACGACATTGCAGACGTCATGCAAGTGTCACTCTCGAAAGTGGAATCGTTGATATTCCGCGCCAAAAAGAATCTGTACAAAATGCTCACCACCACCACACGATAGCAGCCTAACACCAAAACAGCAACCCATGGACCGAAAAGAAGCAATAGCCAACGACCTCTGGCTGGAATCGCAGCTCGAACAGCTCCGCCAGATAGAAGCGACCGTCAAAGTGGACGTCACCGAGGCGGTGATGGAACAGCTAGGGCACACCCAGCTGCTGGTACCCGCACAGCCACAGCACAAGCGCATGGGGCGCGTCGCCACCATTGCTGCCGCCGCCTGTTTCATGGCAGCCGTCGTGGTCACCGCCGTGGTCACCCGCAGCGATGTGCAGGCTGCATCCGTCGAACAGAACGACTTCTCGAACCGTCTGAACGACCTCTACGACTACCTTGACGACTACACCATGGGAGAGCCCGTCGAGAACGCCGCCCTTTACGAAAACTCCATCATTGAACTCCTCTAACCCCTGCAACGCCACCAACGTTAAAGAACAAAACAATCGATCAGCCATGAAAAGACACCTCCTCATTCTCCTTTTGGTCGCAAGCACAATCGCGGTCTGTGCCCAGCCTAAGAGTCCGAGGCCCCCAAAAGAGCCCCCACACCATGAAGAAGGCCGCATCGAGAAAATACTCACCGACCTCACCGCCACCCAGAAGACACGCATCGACCTGGTGACTCGCGAGACCGCCAAAAAAGTCGAGAAACTGCGCAAAGAGCTCAACAATGTCCGCGACAGCATCAAGACCTACATGGACAGTCCCAACGACAACACGTCCAAACTCTTCCCGCTCTTCGAGTTGGAGGGCAAGCTGCAAGCCGAAATCAGCAAAGAATACTACCGCGCCAAGACCGCCTTGGACAAAGTGCTGACCCCCGACCAATACCGACGGCTCTCGGCCCACAAGAAGGCGCATCAGCCACACGACCGTGACCGCGACCACAGCCGAGGACACAAACGCAACGACAAGAAATAACCGGCATCCCCCCCCTATTGCATTGCGACCACACTCCCACCGCTCCAGCATCCACGCATGGGCACCATTGCTGATGGTGCTGGGATTGGTGTGCAGCCATCGCGTCACGGCCCAGGTATGGGAGGACTTCAGCGACGGCGACCTGAGCCACAACCCCGCCTGGTTTGGCGACACCAATGACTTCCGCATCAACAGCAACAACCAGCTGCAGCTCTACACCGACCACGCCGACTCGTCGGCCGTCTGGTTCCCCTACGCCCTGCCCGACAGCGACACGCTGACATGGGAAGCATGGATCAAACTAGGTTTTTCACCCAGCGCACAGAACTACGCCGTCCTTTACTTCTGCACCGCCGACCGGAACCTGTGGTCGGCCACCCACCGGCTGGTAGCACTGGTTGGCGCACCCGGCTTCTCCACACACCCCATCGACATCGTTCTGAACGAGAACCACCTCCATCTGCCCTACCGGCCCCGACTATCGACCAACACCCTGCGGATGAAGCTCGAGATGGTCCGTCACGAGGCGCTCTACATCTGGCTGGACACCCTGGGCCGGACCGACAGCACCGACTACGTCCTTATGGGCACCCTTCCAGCCGACGACGAGCTGCCACACAACGCCTACTTCGGCATCTATAACCGCTACACCGTATCGCGCGCCAAGAACTTCTTCTTCGACGACATCGGCATCAACAGGACCCACAGCGTTCCCCCTCCCCCACCGCCCCAAGCGCCGCTGTTTCCAGGCGATCTGCTCGTCAACGAGGTGCTCTTCAATCCCGTGCCAGGCGGTGCCGACTATGTGGAGATATACAACAACACCGACAGCAGCATACTGCTTGACCGCATCCGTTTGGCGAAAATGACAGGCGACAGCATCACCCGGCTGTACCCCATTGCCGACACTGGCGTTTTCCCGCCCCGACAGCTGCTGGTGGTCACCACCGATGCCCATTTCGTCGGCAGCCACTACACCGTGCGACACCCCAACAGGCTGAAGGAAGTCGGCAGCATGCCATCCTACAATGACGACGCCGGCAGCGTTGTCATCAGCAGCGATTCCGGTATTGTATTGGACCGTTTTGACTACACCGAGAAGATGCACAGCCGACTGCTACGCACCAAAGAAGGTGTTGCCCTCGAGCGAAGGTCGTTCAACGCCCCCACACAGGACAGCAGCAACTGGTATTCCGCCGCCTCCACCGCCGGCTACGGCACTCCTACCCACACCAACTCGCAGAGTCACGAATTCCTTTTTGTCGACGACGACTTCACTATAGCCACCACCCTTTTCTCTCCCGACGGGGACGGTTACAACGACCTGCTGGACATCACCTACAGCCTCAGCGACTGCAGCCTGACATGCAATATCGACATCTACGACGCCCAAGGGCGCATGCTACGCCGGCTGGCGCGAGGCCTGTTACTCGGATGTGAAGGTCATCTCAGCTGGGACGGCACCGATCAGGAAGGGCGACGGTGCCAACGAGGCAACTACCTTATCGTTATTGAAGCTTTCAATGCCAACGGTGTCCGCCAGTCGTGGAGGCACAGGGTGGCTCTGGTCACCAACTGACCACGCCGATGCAAAAAACAGTTACGGCCGCAATGCATTGCGGCCGTAACTGTAATAATAAACTATTTCTCTTAACGAGTCAGGATGCTATTCCGACTTGCCCGCCTGTTTCACAAAGCGGACAAACGAAGCCATGATAAAGACGGTGTAGACCACATAAAGCACCATGAAGGCGATGGCGTAGCGTTTGCCACAGGAAGGATTGGAGAACATGCCCGCCACAAGCACCACCAGATGGAGGAAGAGCACCCCCACCGACACCGCCAGAAAGGTCTGCACGAAGGTCTTGGGATGCTTGTCGACGCTACGCATGGTGAGCCAGTACTGCACGCCGTCGACGATAAGGAAGTAGAGCACCGTGAGCGGCAGCAAGGCGGCAGGCAGCGGTTCGAAGAAAGGCACATGGAACCACTTCATCGCAAAGGCCGCCAGCATCATGACGACGGAGAGCACCAGCAGTTGGGTCAAATACTGTTTCATGTCAGTCCTGGAATTTCATGGTGTCCTTGGTGGTGAACTTCTCGCAGTAGTGGCAACGCAGTTTGAGGTTCTCCTTGTCCACCACATCGAATTTGGTATCGATTTTCTCGAAGTTGGTGATGCACTTCGGGTTCATGCACTTGATGATGTGGTCGATATGGTCGGGGATTTCGGCCTGGATCTTTTCCACCACATTGTAGTTACGGATGCTGATGATGCTGGCCAGCGGAGCCACGAGGGCGATTTTGTTGATTTCGTCCTTATCGAAGAATTTGTTTTTGATTTTGACAATACCCTTGCGGCCGAATTTCTGGCTGTGGAGGTAGTTGCCGATAAGCACCTCGTCGTTGTAATTGTCCAGACCCAGAATGCGGATGACCTGATAGACGACATCGGTGGGGATATGATCAATGACGGTACCATTCTCGATGGCCGACACGACTAGTTCTTTCTTTGCTTCCATGATAAAAATAAATAATCAATGAATGAATAAACTATATATATTGAATGGCAGGGCTTATCTGACGCCGAGGATGGCGGCCATAAGCGCCTGGCGGACATAGACGCCGTTCTGTGCCTGCTGGAAATAGTAGGCATAGGGGGTGGAGTCGACGTCGACGGTGATTTCGTTGACGCGGGGCAGCGGGTGGAGCACCTTCATGGTAGGCTTGCAGCCCTCGAGCATCTTGGCCGTAAGGATGCAGCTGTCCTTGACGCGCTCGTATTCGAGCGGATCGGGGAAGCGCTCGCGCTGCACGCGGGTCATGTAGATGATGTCGGCAGTGCGAACGATGTCGTTGATGTCGGTATACTGGTAGTATTTGAGGCCGGCATTTTTGATGGAAGCCTTGACCGAGGAGGGCAATTTCAGTTCCTGCGGCGACACCAGATGGAAGGTGGCGTTGAAGTTGCACATGGCCTGGACCAGGGAGTGGACGGTGCGTCCGTATTTGAGGTCGCCGACACATGCAATCTGGAGGTTTTCGAGCGTACCCTGTGTCTTGCGGATGCTGTAGAGGTCGAGCATGCACTGGGTGGGGTGCTGGTTGGCGCCGTCGCCAGCATTGATGACAGGCACTGCACTGACCTCGCTAGCATAGCGGCTGCTGCCCTCTTTAGGGTTGCGCATGACGATCAGGTCGGCGTAGCTGGCCACCATAACGATGGTGTCGTGGAGCGATTCGCCCTTTTGGACACTGGTGCCACCAGGATCGCTGAAGCCGATGATACGGGCACCCAACTGGTTGGCAGCGCTTTCGAAGCTGAGACGTGTACGGGTGGAAGGCTCGAAGAAGAGCGTGGCGACCACCTTGTCGCTCAGGATAGGTTGTTTCGGATTTTTTTCGAATTCCTCAGCGATGTCGAGCACCTGGATGTACTCCTCCTTGCTGAAGTCTGTGATGGAAATCAGGTTCCTTCCTTTCAAATTACCCATGGCTATATATATTTCGTTAATTCGTTTGATTTACTGTCAGCATGTCGGACGCGAGCAACATTTCCTTGACCATAAAAAAAAAGCGACCATAAGCCGCCATTTATAAAATAAAGTCTCCAAGAACAACGCCCAGAAGCGTTGCACAACTGGATTTCAAAACATTACTATCATCAAACAATTGCTTCATACACTTACAAAGATATTCACTTTCTTTGATTCCGCCAAATTTTTTTTTGAGCATATTGTGAATAATTTTATTGCAAATGGACAAAAAAGAAGAGAAGCAAACCGATGTTTGCTTCTCTTCTCTTTGAGCGGAAAGGAAGGGATTCGAACCCTTGAAGCGCTGTTAACGCTTACTCGCTTTCCAGGCGGGCCTCTTCAACCAC
>JAEEGI010002969.1_pt1 | contig 40924 bp, 31 predicted proteins | sample 8958751 | NCBI WGS metagenome assembly JAEEGI01 (sample SAMN16246545, study PRJNA631951) | gut metagenome | biome: gut microbiome; feature: rumen; material: KS-attached | host: Bos | place: Iran: Karaj | collected 2018-10 | reverse complement strand
ATATATCAAAACGGAGCCCGCAATGATGATCAGCAGACGGGCGGTCATGTAGAACCCAGAGACACTGGCACGCATCTCTGCGGGCGAATCGAAATACTGCAGGCAGGTGCTGTCGAGCTTGAATCCCCAGAAAGGATAGAGGCTTGTATCGGCGACGAAAGCCAGCATCAGGATGATGGCCAAGAGGATGTAATAGGCGCGCAGAATCTTCGTGAGCACCTTACCATCCCACCACAGGGAGACCAGTGTTACCAGGAAAGGTATGATGAGAATATAGAGGGCTGTGGAGAGGTCAAGAGACAAACCGTGCCATATCACGTCGAACATATCGCTAACGGTGAATGCGTGCCCCTCGTGATCCAGCAGCATAAAGGCTATCTTTGCCATGATGAACAGCATCACGGTGATCAGGAAGAATTTACACAGGTATAACAGTCTCTGTCTCATCAGCTTTGCATATCATGCAGTTTCTTGTAGTAACCGTCTTGCGCCAGCAATCCCTCGTGGGTGCCACGCTCCACAATCCGTCCCTCGTGGAGCACACAGATCTCGTCGGCATTCTTGATGGTGCTCAGGCGGTGGGCAATGGCCACGGTGGTACGCGTCTTCATCAGCCGCTCCAACGCGTCCTGCACCAGTCGCTCGCTCTCAGTGTCGAGGGCAGAGGTGGCTTCGTCGAGGATGAGGATCGGCGGATTCTTCAGGATGGCACGGGCGATGGACACACGCTGGCGCTGACCACCTGAAAGGCGCCCGCCACGGTCGCCGATGTTGGTGTCGAAGCCGTTTTCTGAAGCCATGATGAAGTCGTAGGCATTGGCAATCTTCGCAGCCTCTTCAATCTGCTGCTGCGTGGCATTGTCGACTCCGAAGGAGATATTGTTACGGAAGGAGTCGTTGAAGAGAATAGCCTCTTGATTGACGTTCCCTATGAGTTGCCGCAGGTCGTAGATGCCCAGTTCCTTCACGTTGATGCCGTCGATGAGCACCTCTCCCTCCTGCACATCATAGTAGCGCGGGATGAGATCGACCATCGTCGATTTCCCAGAGCCGCTCTGACCAACGAGTGCGATGGTCTTACCCTTGGGAATCACCAGGTTGATATCGCGGAGCACCCATTGCTCACCGTATCTGAAGGAAATATGACGGAACTCAATCTCGTGGTCGAAACTCTTGATGGATTTCGGGTGGGCAGCCTCCTTGATGGTGTTCTCTGCCATCAGAATCTTATCCACGCGCTCCATCGAGGCCAGTCCCTTGGGGATGTTGTAGCCTGCCTTTGAGAAATCCTTCAGTGGATTGATGATCGAATAGAGCATCACCATATAATAGATGAAGATAGGGCCCGAGAGGGTGTGATTATTCAATACCAGGACACCACCGAACCACAGCACGATGACAATCATCACCGTACCCAGGAACTCGCTCATCGGGTGGGCCATCGACTGACGGATATTCACCTTCATGATGTCATTGCGGTAGGCAGAATTGATGGTGTCGAAACGACGGTTCATCTTCTCCTCGGCACAGAAGGCCTTGATGATGCGGAGGCCGCCAAGCGTCTCTTCCACCTGACTCATCGTGTCGCTCCACAGTGCCTGAGCCTTCACGCTCTGAGCCTTCAGCTTACGGCCTACCCACCCCATGAACCAACCCATGATGGGAACGATGACGAGTGTAAACACCGTGAGTTGCCATGAGATGAAAAGCAGCATGGCAAAGTAGCCGATGATGAGAATGGGGTTCTTGAAGAGCATCTCCAGACTCGACATGATGGAGTTCTCTATCTCCTGCACATCACCGCTCATGCGGGCGATGATGTCGCCTTTGCGCTCCTCAGAGAAGAATCCCAGCGGCAAGGCGTTGATCTTCTGATAGAGCTGGTTGCGGATATCGCGCACCACGCCTGTCCGTATGGGTACGATGGTTGCCGATGAAAGGAAGTAGGCACCCGTCTTCAGTCCTGTCATCACAGCCAGGAACAAGCCGATAATGAGCAGCGTTGTCGTGGGACCGATATCTGCGATTAATCCATTGACATAGTAGTTCATGTTATTCATCAGCACGGCCTGTGCATGCTCCCAGTCCCACGCCATCAAGGCCGTGGCGGTCTTCGCATCATCGGTCTTGAATATGATCTGCAGGATGGGGATGAGGGCAGCAAACGAGAAGATGTTCAGTATCACAGACAGGATATTGAACAGTACCGACAATACAAGGTACTTCTTATATGGCGGCACGAACCGCCGCAGGACATTGATGAATTCCTTCATAGGCTGATTTCTCCTAATAGCGTCGCGCTCGTCGAGCCAGTGATTCGTACGCGGACTGTCTCGCCGATATGATGGCTACCCTTGTCGAAGACCACCATCTTATTCTGCTCCGTGCGTCCGCAAAGCTGTTCTCGGCTACGCTTCGAGAATCCCTCTACGAGCACGTCGAACTCCTTCCCCTCATCTTTCTTGTTCTGAATGGCACTGATCTCCGTCTGGAGGGCGATGAGCTCATTCAGGCGGCGGATCTTCTCCTCCTCAGGCACATTGTCGGGCAGATGCTTCGAGGCGTAGGTACCCGGGCGCTCAGAGTACTTGAACATAAAGGCAGAGTCGTAGCCCACCTCTCGCATCAGGTCGAGGCTCATCTGATGATCCTCCTCCGTCTCGTCGTGGTAGCCTACAAAGATGTCCGTCGAGAGCCCGCAGTCAGGAATAATCCTGCGGATAGCGGCCACACGGTCCAGATACCACTCACGGGTATACTTGCGGTTCATCAGCTTCAGGATCTTATCGCTGCCGCTCTGCACAGGCAGATGGATATGCTTGCACACATTAGGCATCTCGGCAATCACTCGCAGTGTCTCGTCGCTCATGTCCTTCGGGTGCGATGTGGTGAAGCGCACTCGCATCTCCGGCACTTCCTCTGCCACGCGACGAAGAAGAGCAGGGAAAAGAATAGTATCCTCATTCCACCTTCCACCTTCCTCATTCCTCATTCCACCTTCCACCTTCCACCTATACGAATTCACGTTCTGTCCCAGTAGGGTGACCTCCTTAAATCCCTTATCTCTCAGGTCGCGCACTTCGCGCAGAATGCTCTCCACATCACGACTGCGCTCGCGCCCTCTGGTATAGGGTACGATGCAATAGTGGCAGAAATTGTTGCAGCCACGCATGATGCTCACGAAACCTCCGATCTTATGTCCCAAGCCTATACGCTGCGGCACCACGTCCTTATAAGTCTCCGTCGTCGAGAGCTCGATGTTCATCGCTTTATGCCCCGTCTCGGCCTGTGCGATCAAATCGGGTAGCGACAGATAGGCATCAGGTCCTGCCACCAAGTCGCAATGGTGGTTCTCCAGCAGATCCTGCTGCGCACGCTCGGCCATACAGCCCAGGAGTCCGATAATCAGTGGTGCCTGTGAGGCATCGGCTTTCAGTCTCCTCCTGCGCTCTGCATCGAGAGCCTCGAGACGATGATAGATCTTCTGCTCGGCATTATCCCTCACGGAACAAGTGTTCAGGAAGACGGCATCAGCCTCCTCCAATTTCTCTGTGGTCTCGTAGCCGGCCATCTGCATCACCGATGCCACCACCTCAGAGTCTGCCACGTTCATCTGGCAGCCATACGTTTCAATATATAGTTTCTTCATCTTTTTCAATTATTATACGATTGGCAGTGAGATGCCGTTGATCTTCTGATAGACATCGAGGGCGTAGACATCGGTCATGCCACTGATGTAGTCGATAATGGCCATGATACGGGTCTCTAAGTCGGGAGCGTCAATCTCGTACTGGCCTGAGACGCGACTGATGAGATGCTTGCTGTAGAATCGCTCAGGGTGGACTGCTGCTTGGATAAACTGGTGTAGCAGGGTCTCCATGATCTTGTATCCAGAGAGTTCCACATCGAGTACGGGCTTGCTCTTGTAGATGCGCTTTACAGACAGGTCGCAACAGCGGTTGTAGGCCTCGCTCTGGGTAGCGCTGATATGGCTGATGAGACTTCCCTCGAAGGTGCCGCTGAGTATCTCGTCCTCATGCTCGATGAATACCTTCACACACTCATTCTCGAGTTTGCCGATGACGCAGGCACGCAGATAGACAATCTTCTCATTATTATCCGTCAGTCCCTCTTCTACGATACGGTTCTTTATGTGTTGCTTGGTGTCCTCATCGAAGAAACCAAGCATCAGCTGCATGGTCTCATCGAATGAAATTATTTTAAGTTTGTGGGCATCCTCCAAGTCCATGACCTCATAGCAGATATCATCGGCAGCCTCGACGAGGTAGACCAGGGGATGGCGCGCATACTTGAGGGGCTCACCAACCTCTGACTTACAGATAATGCCTAATTCCTTGGCTATCCGACGGTAGTCGTCTTTCTCTGAATCGAAGAATCCGAATTTCCCCTTCTTGCCTGCAGCAGCAGAAGAGTAGGGGTACTTGACGATGCTGGCGAGAGTGGAATAAGTCATGACAAATCCGCCAGGGCGACGACCTTTGAACTGATGCGTCAGCAAGCGGAAGGCATTGGCATTGCCTTCGAAGTGGGTAATATCCGTCCAGAATATTGGATTGACCTCTCGCTGCAGGTCACTGCCAGGACCTTCGAGGAAGTAAGACTGGATGGCTTTCTCGCCGCTGTGGCCGAATGGGGGATTGCCCAAGTCGTGAGCCAGACAAGCGGTGGCAACAATCTGCCCGATTTCCTGAAAGAGGCTGTCCTTTAACTCGGGGTGCTTGAGCGTGAGTTTCGCTGACACATCATTGCCCAGCGACATGCCCACACTGGCGACCTCCAGGGAGTGGGTCAGACGGTTATGGACGAAGATACTGCCCGGCAGAGGGAAGACTTGAGTCTTGTTCTGCAGCCGACGGAATGGGGCAGAAAAGATAAGACGGTCGTAGTCGCGTTTGAACTCTGTACGATCATCATGACGCTCTGGGTGACGGTGCTCCTGCCCCAGTCGTTTATTGGATATCAGTTGTTGCCAATTCATCATACTAAGGTGCAAAGGTACAAAATTTCGGCCATGATGACACAAAATTAGGGAAAAATTTTGTTGATTAGGAAAAAAAGAGTACTTTTGCACATTGATTAAAATGAAATTTTAAACATGCTAAAGATAAAAGTTGTCAATAAGGGTCATCAGCCATTGCCGCAGTATGCTACGGCACTCAGTGCTGGCATGGATCTGAGAGCGAATATCGACGCCCCTATTACCCTCAAACCTCTGGAGCGCAAACTGGTTCCGACAGGACTCCATATCGCATTGCCGGCAGGCTATGAAGCGCAGGTAAGACCTCGTAGCGGACTGGCTCTGAAGAAAGGAATTACGGTACTGAATACACCTGGCACTATCGATGCCGACTATCGCGGTGAGATTGGTGTGGTACTCATCAATCTGTCACAGGATGATTTCGTTGTAGAAGATGGTGAGCGCATTGCACAGATGGTGATTGCACGCCACGAACAGGCAGATTTTGAACTCGTAGAAGTGCTTGATGAGACAGAGCGCGGCGAAGGAGGTTATGGACACACAGGAACGAAATAGAAGCGAAAAGTGAAAAGTAGAGAGAATTATTTCAATTGGAGTAGGATATTTATGATAGGTGGAGGGCAGAGTGTCCTGCGAGTATGTGTATGCGCAGCACTTTTCACTTTTCACTTTTCATTTTTCACTGCTTTCGCTCAATCGAACGAAAGAACCTACGACCATTTCTTCCTTGAGGCGATGATGCAGCGGCAGAAAGGTAATAACGATGCTGCCTTCGACCTCTTGCGCCATTGCGTGGAACTGAATCCCGAGGCTGCTGAAGCCTGGTATTTCCTGGCGCAATATTACAATGCGCTGAAGGATCAGGAGAAATCGCAGGCCTGCATTCAGAAAGCTGCAGCTATCTCGCCAGAGAATATGACCTATATGGAAACCCTGGCACAACTCTATATCAGCCAGCAGGACTATGCAGCGGCCATCCCCGTGGTAGAGGGAATCTACGAGCGTAACAAGGAGCGCGAAGATATGCTCGAGATGCTCTTCCAACTGTATCAGCAGGTAGAAGACTTCGATCATGCTATCAGTGTGCTGAACAAGATCGAAAAGATTGACGGCAAGAACGAACGTATCTCGATGGCGAAGAGTGAGATCTTCAACCGTATGGGCAACAAAAAAGCGGCTATTGCCGAGATGAAGGCACTGGCCCAGCAGTTCCCCAACGACTTGAACTATCAGGCTATGTACGGTGAGGCGCTGATGATGAACGGACAGATAAAGAAGGCCCTGAAGGTTTACGACGGTATCTTGAATACCGAGCCCGATAACATCCGTGTGCTGATGTCACTGCGTACCTATCATCAGGCTCTGGGTCATCAAGTGGAGGCTGATTCACTGACGGAACGTGTGCTGCTGAACCGTAATTCGACTGTCGAAGAGAAGATACACCTGCTGAGACAGGAAATCGCAGCCAGTGAACAGGCTGGTGGCGATAGTACGAAGGTGCTAGGGCTGTTTCGGAGAATGCTCGCCCAGCCGCAAAGCGACGAGAGCATGGCACTCTTCTGCGCCTCGTATATGAATGCGAAGAAGATGCCAAAGGATAGTATCTCACAGGTGCTGATGAAAATATTAGAGCTTGCACCCGACAATTCGGCTGCGCGCCTGCAACTCTTGGGCTATGCTTGGGAGAGCGATGATATGGATCGTGTGATTGCTCTTTGCCAGGATGCTCGCCAATATTCGCCCGACGATATGGCATTCTATTATTATCAGGGTATTGCCTACTTCAAGCGAGATAGTCTGGACGCAGCCCTTTCAGCCTTTAAGAATGGCATTGGCGTCATCAAGGAGGACAGCGATCCGATGATCGTATCCGACTTCTATGCCGTGATGGGTGATATCCTCCACCAGAAAGGTATGGCTGAGGAGGCTTTTGCCGCCTACGACTCTTGTCTGGTGTGGAAAGACGACAATATGGGTTGCCTGAACAACTACGCCTATTATCTCAGTGAGCGTGGCGAAAGGCTGTCAAAGGCTGAGGAGATGAGTTTCAAGACCATCAAGGCTGAACCGAAAAATTCGACTTACCTCGACACCTATGCGTGGATCCTCTATATGGAAGGGCGTTATGCCGAGGCACAGATCTATATCGAACAGGCCGTTCAGAACATGGATGAGACACAAGACAACTCCGTGATTTTGGAACATGCAGAAAAAATAAAACTAAAAAATAAAAAAGAATGAAATTATCAGGTATTTTAAGAGTAGCCGTTTTGGCTTTGCCATTAGTGCTTGCATCTTGTGGTTCTAAGAAAAAGACCGTTCAGCCCCAGACAACCAGTCGGGGCACGATTGAGAAAGCGAATTTCATTGAGCATGTGCAGGGCAATGCTCAGACTGCCAAGTTTATCACCTCGAAAGTGAAATTCTCGGTAGAGGTGGGTCCGCAGAAGTTGACGCTTACGGGCAATCTGAAGATGAAGCGCGACGACGTGATCCGTCTGCAGCTCATGGCCTTTGGCTTTGTGGAGGCAGGCCGTATCGAACTCACCAAGGAGTATGTGCTGATCATGGACCGTATCAACAAACAGTATCTGAAGGCACCATATATTTCGGTGGACTTCCTGCGTAACAGTGGTCTGAACTTCAATACGCTGCAGGCCCTCTTCTGGAATGAGCTTTTCCGCCCGAATCAGGTGAGTGTTAAGACAGAGGCCGACGACAAGGATAAGAAAAATAAGAAAGACAAGAAAAAGCATGAGACTACCCTGCCTGCAAAGGAGGATCTTTCGGCCTATTCCATCCTCGAGAGCGGCGATGACATGATCATCAGTCGGGAGGAGGGTAAGATGGACTACAGCTGGCTGGCAAGCAAGCAGACGGCTTTAATCCGTATGGCCAATGTGCTTTATAAGGACCGTTTCAATGGTAATGCTCAGTTGAACTGGGATTACAGTGATTTCGACCTTGTGGGCAAGACCTTGTTCCCCAAGAAGCACGGCATCACACTGACCACTCCCAAGAAGGAAGTGAAACTGGGTATGACCCTTAATTATATTGGTAATGAATCAGAGTGGGAGACACGTACGGAAGTCTCTAACAAGTATCGTGAGGTGACCGTCGACGAGATTCTCCGCCGATTCATGTCACTCTAACATAGAAATAGCAAGTGAAGAGACTATTCGTCCTTTTTCTTTTAGCATGTTTAGTGGCGGCTGTCCCTGCCCAGACGACGAAGAAAACGTCGGCCCAGCGCAAGACAGCCACCACTAAATCTTCGCAGACCAAAAAGACATCTACGAAGAAGACTTCGAAGAAGAAGTCCAATACCACCCAGAAGCAGCAGGTGACTGTGAAGGGCCTCAAGCAGGAACAGCAGCAGGTGCGCAAGCAGATTCAGGAGCAGGAGCGTAAGTTGAGAGCTAACGAACAAAATGTCAAGAAACGTCTGGAGAACCTTCTGGTGATCAACAATGAGATTGCCGACAAGCGTAAGTCTATTGATAATATCCGTATGGATATTACGCGTCTGGAAAGTAATATTCAGATGTTGGAGGCGCAGATGAAGGTGCTCGACCACGAGCTTGATGAGCGTAAGCAGCGCTATATCAAGTCGATGCGCTATATGCACGGACATAGGAATATTCAGAGTAAGCTGATGTTCGTATTCAGTGCGAAGAACTTCTCACAGATGTACCGAAGATTGAGGTTTATGCGCGAGTATGCTGCATACCAGCAGACTCAGGGCGAGGCTGTGAAGTCGATGCAGGGGCAGGTGCAAGAAGCCTTCAACGAACTCACTGACTCCAAATACAGGAAAGATACCCTGCTCACCCGTGGCGAAAAGGAGCGCCGTCAGCTTGAGGACAAGCAGGTGGAGCAGCAGAAGGTGGTATCCTCGTTGCAGAAACAGCAGAAGATGATCCAAGGCATTATCGATCAGCAGAAGAAACGCGATGCAGAACTGAATGCCCGTATTGACAAACTCATTGCTGAGGAGATTGCCCGTGCCAAGGCGCGTGCTGAGGCTGAGGCCAAGCGTAAGGCGGCTGAAGAGGCTCGTCGCAAAGCAGCTGAAGAGGAGGCTCGTCGCAAGGCTGCCGAGGCGGCTGCCGCTAAGAAGCGGGCAGAGGAATTGGCGAGAAAGAAGGCTGCTGCCGAGGCGGCTGCCCGAGAGAACGCCCGCAGGATTGCTGAGGCAAAGGCTAAGGAAGAGAAAGCCAAGGCCGAAGCCAGGGCCGCTGCTGCGAAGAAGAATGCAGAGGCCAAGGCTGCAGCAGAGCGCGCAGCCCGTGAGGCAGAACAGGCACGACAGGCAGCAGAGCGCAAGGCTAAGGCTGATGCAGAGGCGCGCAAGAAGGAACTGGCTGAGGCAAAGAAGCGTGAGGCTGCCGAGAAGCGCAGGCTCGAAGCCGAGGCTAAGAAACGTGCCAGCGAGTCGAAGGCGGAGTATACTGTTTCGGCGGTAGACCGTCAGATGAGCGGGAACTTTGAGAGCAACCGTGGGCGCCTTCCCTTCCCAGTTACAGGCAGCTATCGAATCATGAACCGCTTTGGTACAAACACCGTGACAGACGTGAAAGGTCATGTGACTCTCGACAAGAAGGGTATAGATATCAAAGGACAGCCCGGCGCTAACGTGCGCTGCATCTTCGACGGTGAGGTGAGTGCTGTGTTCAGCTATTCGGGTACGACGGTGATTATCGTGCGTCATGGCAGCTATCTCTCCGTGTACTGTGACTTGGCTTCTGTCAGTGTCAGTCGTGGTCAGAAAGTGAGTGCTCGTCAGACGCTCGGCCGTCTGGGCTCAGAAGGGGTTATGCAGTTCCAACTGCGAAAAGGCAATGCCCTGCTGAATCCAGAAGCTTGGCTCTCCAGATAAAAACAAGAAAGGCATCCATGATCGGATGCCTTCCTTATTATATATATATTATAAGGTGAGACCTTCTAGCAGAGCCACGTAAGTGTCGATGGCCTGTTCAATCTCCGATATCCTGATAAACTCATCGGCAGAGTGTGAACGGTTCGAATCACCCGGCCCTAGCTTCAGCGAGTGGAAAGGCATCAAAGCCTGATCGCTGAGAGTTGGGGAGCCAAAGGGTTGCATTCCGCGCTCAACACACCTTCTGACCAACGGATGGTCTACAGGGATACTTGATGAGTGCAGACGGAATGAACGGGCTTGTAGCTCACATTTCTTCATCTTCTTGCGGAGGAATTCAAACAGGAACTCGTTCTGATAGAATTCATTCGTGCGTACATCCAGAACAAAATGAAGTGTATCAGGGATGACGTTATGCTGTGTGCCACCTTCGATGACGGTCACTGTCAGCTTCGTGGGACCCAGCAGAGGACTGCTCCTGCGGAACTTATAGTCGCGCAACCATACGAGGTCGTCGAGAGCCTCATAGATGGCATTGATGCCTCCCTCTCTGGCGGCATGCCCTGATTTGCCATAGGCATAGCCGTCGATTACCATCAGCCCCTTCTCTGCGATGGCTGGCTGCATGCCTGTGGGCTCGCCCACGATGGCCACGGCAATATTGGGCAGGCGGTGAAGCACGCGCGAGAAGCCATTCACGCCCGATACCTCCTCTTCGGCTGAGGCCACCCATAGGATATTGTAATTGCGGGGGCGTGTCAGCATGATACGGTAAGTCTGCAACAGGGCTACCAGTCCACCGCCACAGTCGTTGGAGCCCAGACCGTAAAGGGTGTCGCCTTCCTGTGTCGGTGTGAAGGGGTCGCGTGTCCATGACGACACGGGCTTCACGGTGTCGATGTGCGCATTGAGCATCACCGTCGGGCGGTTGTTGTCCCAGTCAGGACATCCCACCCAGAGGTTGTTACCCTCACGCCCGTGAGGCAGGTTCCATTTGTTCAGATACTCTGACAGCCTGTCGGCAGCCTTGGTCTCATCGCGACTGATTGAAGGAATTGCTATCAGTTCCTTCAAAAGCGCCACTGCATCATTGGTATAGTCTTTTAGTTCCATTGTTATTGATTATTACCTATCGCAATTGCTTTCAGCTGCAAAAATACGAATAATTTGTGATTTAAAGAACATTTCTTTGTTTTTTTCCCGAATTGTTTTAGTACTTTTGCAGAAAATTTGCATTATGAGAGGAAAGAGACAGACAATGATCTGCACAGTGCTGGCAACAATGGCACTGCCGAATATAGTTAAACACGTTTTTTTGGCATGAAATCATTAATAAAAGAGCCAAAATTTGCTGCGGATTCAGAAAAAGTATGTACCTTTGCAGCGAAAAGATGAAAGCAAGTGATTAGTTAGTAGAGTAACCTGAAAAGACAAAAAGCATTATGAGCGAACCCAGAAGAAACGCCTTTATTGTATCAAAAGCACTTAGGACGTTTGTCATTGCGGCAGTACTGACGGCAGCTGCTGCCCAGTTGGCACACACAGCCGACTCCATGATCGTAGGTCATATTGTGGGCCCCGATGCCGTTTCTGCCATTAACCTCGTACTCCCCTTGGTGGAGGTGCTCAATTGTATGGGCTTCCTGATATGCTTCGGAGCCAATGCCATGTGTGCCCAGGCCATCGGCTCTGGCGACAAGGACAAGGTGGCACGTACCTTTACTACCACGCTTATATCAGTGATGACGCTGGGACTTGCCGTGTCGCTGGCCATCTGCCTGTTCAGCTCGCAGATCGTGGAGACTTTGTCCGACGAGCCGCGACTCAACGGGATGGCCTACGATTATATCCATACCTACGCCATGGGCGGATGGCTGCAGATGTTGTCCTACGGCCTGTGTCTCTTTGCAGCCACTGATGGCAGGCCCCGTATGGTGACAAAGGCAGTGGTATTCGGTGCGTTGGGCAATGGTGTGGCTGATGTCGTCTTTATTTGGCTTTTAGGAATGGGAGTTATGGGCGCTGCCATCGGCTCGCTCACCATGTTTATCGTCAATATCTTGGTGCTGGGCAACTATCTGCATCGCTCGAATACCTATAGACTGAAATGGCCGGGAAAGGAATTCTTCAGCATCTTCGCCTATAATATCAAGGAGGGGGCTCCCGTCACGCTGAGCAACTCGCTGATGGCTGTCACCATCCTGCTGCTCAACCATATCGTGCTGACCTATTTAGGTGCTGACGGCCTGTTTCTCTGGTCTGTCTGCCTGCAGATGCTGCTGCTTTCCTACGTGTTCATCGATGGTCTTATCGAGTCGCTTTTCGCCGTGGGCGGCATTCTGGTGGGTGAGCGCGACGTGCGAGGCCTCCAAATCCTGGTGCGCCATGCTCTCATCATCATCGGCTCATTGGTGGGCATCGTCATCGTGCTGATGTATATACCCGGGCTGGTGGGCCTGCTCTTTGGTGTTACCGACCCTGCGCTGTCTGCTGAGCTGAGTCGTGTGCTGCGCATCTTCGCACTGATGCTCATCCCGTTTTCCGTCACTCAGATACTGCTCAACGCCTACCAGCTGGTGGGGCACAATGCGGCGAGTGTCGTCACGGCTACGGCACAGACGGTATGCATGGTTGTCATGGTCTGGGTGGTAGCCGAGATAGACGGTATCGAGCTGTGGTGGGGCTTTGCCGCCGGCACCGTTCTGGTACTGTTGTGCCAGCTCGTGTTTACGTATGTCCGCAGCAAGACATCGAAGACGGAGATATCGCCTCTGACGTTGATTCCAGAGAACCCCATGGGCTATACCTTCGACCGTTCTGTCACTTACAAGACTGACGACGTCTACACCGCTCTCAGTGAGATAGATGCCTTTCTGAATAAATCCAGCGTGGAGTATAGCATTCGCTTCGAGGTGAACCTTTGCTGTGAAGAGTTGATGACTAATATTGCCGCCCACTCTTCCGGTCATGTCACTCAGCGCTCCTTCGATGTGCATATCAATGTCAGCGACGAAGGAATCTTCGTCACCATCAAGGATGCCGGGCGTCCCTTCGACCCCATGCAGGCTGGAAAGATGGCCGACGAGAACATCGGCAAGGAGGATTACCAGCACTTAGGCTTGCGACTTGTAACCAATATCATCCCCGACATCACATACAAATATATGTATGGCCAGAACACCGTGTTTATCTATAGACAAAAATGACAGATAAGACTTTTTTTGCCAAGTGGTGTCAGGTGAGCCTTGTGCTCCGCATACTCGGAGGACTCATTGTCGGTGCCTGTCTTGGAATTGTTGTTCCGCAGTGGAACTGGATAGCCATCTTTGGTGTTGTGTTCGTCAGTGCTCTTAAGGCCATAGCCCCTGTACTGGTGGCTGTGCTTGTGGCTGCAAGCATCGCCAAGGCTGGCAGTGGACTGGGTCCCCGCTTCCAGGTGGTCATCTCCCGCTACATGCTCAGCACGTTTATTGCAGCCCTGTGCGCCGTGGTAGGCAGTTTCCTGTTTCCCGTCACGCTGCAGTTGCGCGACGTGGCCGTACAGGCAGCTCCCGGTGCCCTCTCCGATGTGTTCACAAACCTTCTTGCCAATATGGTGACCAACCCGGTGATGTCTGTTTCGCAGGCTAACTATATCGGCATTCTGTTCTGGTCGATCCTGATAGGCATTGCCTTGAAGTTGAAGGCCAGCCAGCAGACCATCAGCGTGGTGCAGGATTTCTCCGATGCCATTACGCAGACCGTCAAGTGGGTCATCGAGTTTGCACCGTTCGGTGTCATGGGCTTGGTGTTCTCATCAGTGTCCGAGGGCGGCCTGAATGTGTTTGGCACCTATGGGCACCTGGTGCTCCTGCTCATAGGCTGTATGCTTGCCAACACGCTCATCTTCAATCCGCTCATCTCTTTCCTGATGCTCCGGCGCAATCCCTATCCCCTGCTGTTCACCTGTCTGAAGGAGAGCGGACTGCAGGCATTCTTCACCCGTTCGTCGGCTGCCAACATCCCCATCAACATGAACCTGTGCAAGAAGCTGGGGCTCGATGAGGACTTCTATTCTGTGAGCATCCCGCTCGGTGCTACAATCAATATGGACGGTGCAGCTGTCACCATTACCGTGATGACGTTGGCCGTTGCCCATACCATGGGTGTCGAAGTGTCGTTCGCGTCTGCCCTCTTCCTCAGTATCATCGCCACCTTGGGTGCCTGCGGAACGTCGGGCGTTGCCGGTGGCTCGCTGTTGTTGGTGCCTATGGCCTGCTCGTTCTTCAATATCGGCAACGACGTAGCTATGCAGGCTGTAGCCATAGGCTTCATCATCGGTGTGATTCAGGATAGCGTTGAGACGGCCCTCAACTCCAGCGGCGACGTGTTCTTCACCGCTACGGCAGAGTACTATAGCCGTATGAAAGAAGATTCTTGATTCCTCTCGGGTTCATTGAGAATTGTATGAAAGACAATTTGCTGGAATCTGCTCCGTTGCTGCGGATAGCCGTCTGTCTGATGGCAGGCATTGTTGTGGGCGACAGCGTCAGCATCCCCGTCCCATTGTTTTTCGTATTTGCAGGTTGTGTGGTGGTCGCCTTGCTCTTGTGGCGGTTCGCTTGCCTGCAGTCGGTGGCCATTGGCGTTTGTTGCTTCGTGTTGGGTGCTTTGCTCACAGTGAATCAGGGACGGCCTACCCGTAAGGAGTACCCGTCGGGGGAGATCCGCTACGAGGCAGAGTCGCGTTTGGACCGGACAAGGCTTTTCTTCCTTCAACAGCGCAGTCGCCTGCTGAGTCATCTGAATGCACAGGGTGGGGGCGATGAGGCCTATGCCGTGGTAGCGGCGATGACGCTGGGCGACAAGTCTGCGCTGACAAAGGATCTGAGAGAGGTCTATTCAGTGACGGGAGCTTCACATGTGCTGGCATTAAGCGGCCTTCATCTCGGTATCATCTACGCCCTGCTGTCTTTGTTCACAGTAGGCAGGAGGTGGCAGGTGGCCACTCAGGCATTGGTCATTGTCTGCATCTGGGCGTTTGTCTTTCTGGTGGGGATGCCAGTAAGCGTAGTCCGTGCAGCGATTATGCTGACTGTCTATGCGCTCATGTCGCTCGGTCATCGCGACAGGATGTCGCTGAATGTATTGGCCTTTACTGCCATCCTGATTTTGCTGTTTCATCCACGCTCGCTCTATGACGTGAGTTTCCAGCTGTCGTTTGCGGCTGTGGCTTCCATCCTCCTGTTCCTCCCGCTGATGGAAGCGCTGTTCCCACCGAAGTACCTCCAGGCTCATCCTGTGGTGAAGTGGGTATGGGGCATCGTGGCTGTGTCCTGTGCGGCCCAGATAGGCGCGGCTCCGCTGATAGCCTACTATTTCGGGCGGTTCCCTACTTATTTCCTGCTGACCAACCTCATCGTCATTCCTGCTGTCATGCTGATTCTCTACCTGTCGCTTGTCGTGATGGTGATACCCTCGTTCGCCTACTTGTTATTGGGTGCGGCGCACTGGCTGAATGCCGTCCTTGCCAGATTGTCAGCCCTGCCAGGTGCCTGTATAGACGGACTGCACCCGTCAATGATCCAGATACTGATGATCTATGTCATTGCGGGTGCAGCCTATCTGTTGGCACTTCGGCTTTTACATATAGCCAAGCCAGCGTAGGATGTCGTTGAGGTTCGCTACAACCATCAGGAGAATCAATATACCGAAGCCGACATACTCGGCACGGATCATGAAGGTCTCAGAGGGCTTGCGACGCGTGATCATCTCATAGAGCAGGAACAACACGTGTCCACCGTCGAGGGCGGGGATGGGCAGTATGTTCATGAAGGCGAGGATAATCGAGAGGAAGGCAGTCATCTTCCAGAATAGATACCAGTCCCATACCGGGGGGAAGAGGCTGCCGATGGCTCCGAAACCGCCTAATGACTTAGCACCGTCGGCGGTAAAGACATACTTCATGTCGCCCACATAGCCAGCCAGTACGTTCCAACCGTACTTGATACCTGCGGGGAAGCTCTCAAAGAAACCGTATTCCTTAGTGATGGGCTCATAGAGTCCGGCTATGGACTTCACGAAGAAGCCGAGTCGCAACTCTGGGGTGAGGACCACCGATAGGGTATCCTCCATCCTTGTTCCTCCTACCTCATTCCTCGAAACAACTAACGTGGCAGTACGAATCTTCAGACTGTCGCCTTGGGTCTTGGCACCTGTCATCATATCCTCAAGGATGCCCAACTGGTCAGTGAACTCATTGTAGGAGTCAACAGGCTTGTTATTGAAGGCCATGATGCGGTCACCTTTCTGGAGTCCGATGCTGGCTGCAGGGGTATCGGCCATCACACTGTCGATTTCTGCAGGGATGAGTGGACGGACAAACGAAGGCTCGGCCTTCAGCATGCCCAGGAGGTTTAGGTCGCCGGGGAGTTGCAGGCTCATGGCCTTGCCGTTGCGGATAATGTCGGCACGTGTGGCTTCACTCAGGTCGCGATAAAGGTCGGCAGAGAACTCCTTGAACTCGCCTTTCTCTGTTCCTACGAGGATATCCCCATCTTGGAATCCGAGTGCCTTGGCCTCAGCATTGAACTTCATACCCAGTGTCATGTCCTTCACGGGGATATAGGTATCGCCCCAATGGAAGAGAATCATGGAATAGATGAAGAGCGCGAGGAGGAAATTGACGAGTACACCGCCAATCATAATCAGCAAGCGCTGCCAAGCGGGTTTCGCACGGAACTCCCAGGGCTGTTCTGGTTGTTTCATCTGTTCGGTGTCGAAACTCTCGTCGATCATACCGGCTATCTTACAGTAGCCGCCCAACGGCAGCCAGCCCACACCGTATTGTGTATCACTATTCTTGGGTTTCCATTTGAAGAGACTACCATCCCATTTCCAGATGGAGGGGTCAAAGAAGAGGTAGAACTTATCGACCTTCACGCCAAAGAGCTTGGCAAAGAAGAAGTGCCCTCCCTCATGGAGTAGCACCAGCAGGCCAATGGCCAGCATGAATTGTAATAGTCTAATTAAAAATATATCCATAATCTTTTTACCTTTTTACTTTTTTACCTTTTCATCAGCTCACTAGCGATGCGACGGGCTTCGGCATCGGTAGCAATATAAGTGTCGTAGCTGGGGTTCTTGTCGAAGGTGGCGCGCTGCATAGTCTCAGCGATGATGTCGCCCATCTGGAGGAACCCACACTTATCCTCGAGGAAACCGCGGTTCACAATCTCGTTGGCGGCATTCACGATGCAAGGCATGTTACCACCCTTGTCGATAGCCTCGAAGGCCAGTGCCAGACAGCGGAACTTCTGCAGGTCAGGTTCGAAGAACTCCAGATGCTGGGCCTTAAACAGGTCAAGACGCTCACCACTCAGGTGCAGGCGCTGGGGGAACGAGAAGGCATACTGGATGGGCAGACGCATATCGGGCACTCCCAGCTGGGCTTTCACCGAACCATCCTGGAACTGTACGGCAGAATGTACAATCGACTGTGGGTGAACGAGTACCTGGATCTGCTTGGCATCCACACCGAAGAGCCATTTGGCCTCGATGACCTCGAAGCCCTTGTTCATCATCGAAGCCGAGTCGATGGTAATCTTAGCACCCATGTCCCACGTAGGGTGGCGCAGGGCATCAGCCTTGGTTACATGGGCAATTTCTTCCATCGATTTCAGACGGAACGGACCGCCTGAGGCTGTGAGCAGAATCTTCTCGATGGGGTTCTGGTCCTCGCCGACCAGACTTTGGAAGATAGCAGAATGCTCGCTGTCGACGGGGAGGATGGGGGTGTGATACTGCTGAGCCAGCTGCAGGATCAGTTCACCGGCAACGACCAGCGTCTCTTTATTAGCCAGGCAGATAGTCTTGCCAGCCTTAATGGCGTGGATGGTGGGGTTCAGTCCAGAGAAACCTACCATGGCTGTCAGTACCATGTCGATAGGGCCAGCCTCTACGATTTCGTCGAGTGCCTTGGCTCCTGCATAGACCTTCACGTCAGGCATGTCGCTCATCAGCGCTTTCAGGGCATCATAACGTGCTTCGTTGGCAATGACAATGGCTGCGGGCTTAAACTTGTGGGCCTGCTCTGCCAGCAGTTCCACTTTGTTATTGGCAGTCAGGCAGTATACTTCGTATAAGTCTGCATGTTCCTCAATCACCTCAAGGGCCTGTGTTCCTATCGACCCCGTAGAGCCGAGAATGGCTATCTGTTTCTTCTGTTCCATAACTACTTTTGATGAATTTGGCTGCAAAGGTACAAAAAATCCGCAAATTCACATTGCGTTTCTCCGAAAATTGTTATCATACAGAGGAATTACTATTCCACTTTGGCTGGAATCCCTAAATTTTCACACCAATGGTGGCAAGGAACCAGCGACCCTGCTGGGGGATGAGGTTGGTGTTGATGCCGCTGCGGTTGTAGCGGGTATTCAAGAGGTTGTGGATATTGAGCCCGAAAGTGACGGGGCCAAGCGTGTATTCGCCACCGAGGTTGATGATAAAGCGTGCAGGTATGTTTTCCTTCTTATTCAGGGACATTAATAGCTCTTCCTCTTTTTCGATATATTTTATAGCCGTCTCATCGTCTCCTTGCATGGAGGCCTCTTCCTCCTTTATATGATAGGCTTTAGCAAGCAGTTCCCTCTTGAGATCCATAAAGTACGAATATTGGCGGCTCTCGAACAGGAAATGTGTATGAAGTTTCAGATTAGGAATAACTTTCCAGGCCAGTACTCCGTTTGCCATAATGGTGGGTATATTGTTGTTTTCGTCATCTCCTAATATCTTTTCTCCTTCTATTCCATTGGCCGCCAGCTTCAGACTCGACTTGATGACATGCGTCCAGGTCAGGTTCAGGTCGGCGGTGAAACGTGGCTTGTGATAGCTGCCCCTGAGTTCCAAGCCGGCAGCGTGATGATGGCTGTCGTTTTTCAAATCTACCAAAGCCGGTACAATCAAGTTGCTGGCGCGGTTGTAGAAAAGGTTGGCCTCCAGGTTCAGGCTTCTGCTCTTGTTATTGCCTGCTACGGACAACTGCCAGGAATGTATGCGCTGGGGCTCCAGCTCGTAGGCAAAAGTAGGCATGTTATAGTAGAGATAGCTACTGACCACATTCTCAACTTGGTAAATGTACGGCGCATAGACAAACGACTTGGAATAGCTGAATTTCATGTTCCACCTCGGCTTGAGCAGTATGAGCGCGATACGTGGCGACCACTCATTGTCAGCCTTGTTGTTGTGCCGGTTCTTATGGTCGTAGCGCACGCCGGCATTCAAGATGAGTGAGTGCCATTGATGCTTCAGCTGTATGGCTACGTTGGCAGAGTTCTCATGTCCCAGGTTATAGTTTATCATTTCTGGCATCTCAGGGATGAACTGGTCATAGTTGTAACCCAGTTGATAGTGCATGTCGTAGAGATGGAAGTGGGAGTACTCTGCCCCCAGTACCATCGAGCCTTTGTGGGATGATCCGAAGCTATAGTCGTAGGCTGCCTTCATTCGCAGACCGAAGTTCTGCTCCTGTCCGTTAATGTATTTCGACGTTCCGTCATACTCTCCTTGTTCTGGGTACCTTAAGCCGTAGAAATGGGGCAGGCCGATTTGACGTTCCTCGCTGATGACCTGATAGCGGGTGATGCCGGCCTTGTCGTATGTGGCACTATAGCTCAGACTCAATGACCCGGCCTGATGGCTGTAGCTCAGGTCGGCGTGGTGTGAGCTGTTGGCGAAGCCGGGCTTGGTACCGCTGCCGTAGCGGTCGCGGTTGTAGGCCGTAGCCATTGTGGAGAAAGTGTAAGGTGCAACAATCTGTGAGAAGCGGGTGTTGTAGAGCAGCCGCCAGCCTTTCATTCCCAACTGGAATCCCAGGTCATAGGTGGGCAGGTCGCCTATGCGCCCGATCCTGATATCCTTGATGGTTTCCCCGGAGCTGTTGCGGCTATGATGCTCCTCGCTGACAGTACGTAGCTCCCCTTTGCTGGTGTAGATGCTTGCCCATGCCAACACATCGAGATCAAACAGGCGGCGCCCTATGAGGAAGTCACCGCGCAACTGGCCGTAATTGCCCACGCCGGCTTTGATCCGTACACCGTCAACATCAACACCCTGCTTGGTGATGATATTGACCACGCCAGTCAGGGCTACGTCGCCATAGAGTGACGAGGCAGGGCCACGCAGCACCTCTATCTGCTTCACCTTCTCGAGTGAAATGCTGAAATCGGGGGCGGCTGTGTTGGTGAAGTAGCTGTTCAGACGATGACCATTAAGCATAAAAAGCATCATCTCCTGCGTGCTGCTGTGGATACCGCGCATGGATATGTTGATGTCGTCGTTGCAGTCGACGAGGCTCATGCCCGGCACATAGGCTGCCAAGACCTCCTGCAGGTTGCGCCCGCCGCAAGAGGCTATCATCTCTTCAGTGATGAGGGTCGTAGGTACGGGCACCTCGTCAAGGCTCTCGGAGATGTTCGAGGCTGTTGTGACGGTGGCTGTCATGCCGGCCTTGATGTCGTTCACCATGTCGACAAACTCTGGGGGGTCTTGCGCTGACGCCGTATAGTAGGGGTTCTGCTCCAGCATCATCGTAGCATAGCGTTCCGACTGCTTGACTTCGAAGTCTTCCAGATAGATGAGGGCAATGAGCCGCAGGGCGTTCTGTCGCAGATTGCCCTGGAAGGCCGTGAGATTCTGCAACAACAAGTCGCGGGCCTGCTCCGATCGGCCTATCTGATAGTCATTCTCTGCCTGAGTGTACACATTCCGCATCTTTGTGTCAGCTTCTTGTGCCGATACAGTGAAAAGCGAGGTGTGGAAAGTGAAGAGTACTGTGAGCAGTATCCCTTTCCCGATGCTCCCGATATGTAAGATGTTCTTTCTCATAAGCGTTGTTATAGAGGCAGCGTGACAGTAAACTCAGTAAACTCATTTTTTACGGATGCCACACTGATGTCGCCGCCATGGTTCTGGATAATCTCACGGCTTATGTAGAGTCCGATGCCTGCTCCCTCGCTCGTAGTCTTGGTCGTGAAGAACGGGTCGAAGATTTTCCCGATTATCTGCTCTTCTATGCCGATGCCGTTGTCGCGGATTCTCAGGATGTACCGTCCGTCAGCAATCGTTGCGCTCAGCGAGACCTCCGGATGGTAGGTCACGCGTTGGGCTTTCTTGCCTACGGCATAAACGGCATTGCCCAGTAGACTCATGACCGTCTTCTTGAGCATGTCGGGATTACCGTGAATGGGCATGGCACCGTCTGGAAGGTCGAAACTGGCTTGGATGCCATATTGCTCTATTTCTTTTGCGAAATACTTGTAAAGCATCTGCTCGCTTTGCTGGAGTACTGGCAGCAAGTCCATATCGACATAGTCGCTGGACCGGTACTTCAGTATCTCTTCCATCGCCTTGAGCATGTGCGTGGCATCCTGTCCGAATTTGTCTACGTTCTCCAGATTTCCAGTCAACATGCCGAGCACATCCTCTGCATCCAGGTAGTCGTCTTCACCAATCTTGTCCTTGTTGCTCTCAATGTTGCCTTTGAGGTCCTTCAGCAGGTCGATGGACATCTTTGAGAAGTTGATGATATAGTTCATCGGGTTGAGGATGCGGTCAACGAGTCCTTTGGTCAACTTGCCCACCGAGGCCATCCTCTCCTGGCGGATCAGTTCCTGCTGGGCATTGCGCAGGTCGGCAGTACGTTCATCGACGATGCGCTCCAGCTTGGCCTTGTCCTTCTCGAGTTTCTTCAGCCGGTAACGGAACAGCAGATAGAAAAGGCAGGCGAGGCATAGTATGTAGAGCACCACCATATACCATCGCATGGGCAGGGGATAGGCGATGTCGAAGTGAACGGAAGCCACTTCCGACAGTTCGCCGTTGGCCAACAGGGCCTGTACGTAGAGGGTGTACGAGCCGTAGGGGTGGTTCAGGAACTCCACGCTTTGCTTTCTGCTCCACTCGCTCCATGAGCTGTTGTTCAAGCGGTAGCGGTAGAGGGTCCTGCCAGTGAGCGGCGCATAGTTGAGGGCATAGTGGAAGTGCAGATGCCGCTCGTCGCTGTCTAACTCGCGGAGTGTCTCCGGCATTTCGCCAAAACCGCCCCACAGCACGCTGTCGTTACCCAGGACGATAGAGCAGAAGCGGATCGCCTGGCTGCTGGAGAGCTTGGCAAGGTCTTCTTGTGCAGTGTCAATGACGGTAAGTATCTCATCTCCGCCAACCCATACCTGACTGCCATGCTGGTATTGAGTTGTGATTTTCAGATCCCTGATGGGCATGAGCAGATGGCGGGGCAAGCTTGAGACAGGGTCTTTCTCCTTTGTCGGCTCATTGCCGACAGTGCGGCCATTCACGTTCTTGAGCCAAAGCTTGCCATGCGTGTCCTTACGGATGTCCGTCACCAAGGGGAGGTCGTTGATCTTTTCACCCTGTGCATGCCCTAATTGATAGGCGTAGACTCCGTCGGGCTCACCCGCATATACTTTGTCGCCGTCAACCAGCAGGGCGGTGGTGGCATTTGAGGTGAGCCTGCTGGCGCTGCCATTTGCTGCAATCCTGTAGATGCCGCTGGAGGTGGCGGCGAGTAGTCCGGCAGGGCTTGGACACAATTCCCAGCATATATTGTTGATGTCGGCTATGCGCCGGCATTGGTGCGATGCAATTTCCATTAAGCCGTTCGTGTCGCCGATATACATGTTGCCGTTGTAGGCAGTGATGGCCTGAACCTCACCCGTCAGGCCGTCCTTGGGTAAGATGTAGCTATAGACCGATGGCAGCTCGATAGCGAAGATTCCATGTGCCGTTGCCCCCCAAAGCACGCCATGACGGTCGTAGGCCACGTGCGACACTTGGTTGGAACAGAGTCCATTGGCCTCTGTGATGGTAAATAGCTCACGGCCGAGGCTGTCGGTAATCAGAAGGCCGTCGTTCCTCTTGACAATTACCTGGAGCCTGCCTTCGAGCGTCAAGATCTGTGTCGTGTCTTTCTGCGCGACATTCTTGTGCCCCTTCTGTGATGCCTTGTCGTTGCTCACTTGGTAGAGGCTGCCGTCACTGACTACGAAGTACAGTGTCCCTCCGTCCTCGAAGATTTCCTGTACATCGCCTTCGAACAGCCCTTCTTGGCTTACCCTTTGTATGGACAATTCACCATTAGGCTCTTTCTGCAGGCGGGCCATGAAGTTATAGCCGCCCGCCCAGATGGTGTTCCTGCTGTCACGATGGAGTGCCGTGACGCGATTCTTCTCGGGCGCGCGGATGATGCGCCACCGGGCGCGGTCGTAATAGAGTACCCCCTCAAAGTTGGCTACGAATATCGTACCGTCATCGCCAATCTCGATGTCAAAGTTACGGTTATGCCCGCCATACTCGGTAGCCGCGTAGTTTCGGATTAAGGGGAGTCCTTGTGCTGAAGAAGTGAGAAGTGAGAAGTGAAAAGTGCAAAATAACAGGAATGCTGTACACAACAGCACCCTGCCGATATTTCCCGTTCCTTTCATGTCTCTTCTATTCATTACCTTTCACTTTTTACTGCCATATACGGTATTCCCTTTCCCACATAGTATTCCCATTCCTCCTGTGTGAAGTTGCGTTTCACGTTCTGGCGGATGCGCTGGGCAATTTTGGGCAGAGAGATGAGGTATTCGCTGATGGTGCCGTCTTTCTCGCCCATTAGGATGTAGTCCTTGTTGCGGCTGAAGGTGAAGTCGGTAAGCCGGCTACTGGACTGGAACAGTGTGATGGGCTTGATTTGCATGTCGCCAGTCATCCAAAAGAGCAGCTTGCCGTCGTTGCTTGAAGAATAGAGCCGCTTGCCATACAGCCGCATCTTTGTCACCTTCGACAAGTGGCCTACAAGCTTGTGCGCCTTTCCACTGCCGTCGATCATCCAGATGGTACCGTCAGCCATGCCGTAGGCTGTCAGGCGATCCTTCTGGCTGTATTCGTAGGCAGAGACCTGCCCGGGTACGGGAATCTTCTCGCTTGTCACCTGGTCTAAGCCGTTGACGAGGTGCATCCGTCCGTGGTTGTCGAAAAGCAGAGGCTTGTTGCCGCGCTTGCTGGTGCAGACGACACTGAAGCCGAGTCGGCGCGTACTGATAACCTTGTCTGTAGCGATGTCGAGAAGGGCCATGCTGTTTTCACCGATAATCAGCAGCTGGCGCCCGTCATGCATGTCCTCAAGGCTGAATGGACGGCTGACATTCTCCAGATAGACAATCTGCGTCTGGCTACCATTGGCGATTACCAGGTGACCGGTGTGGCTGACGGCATAGCTTTTGCCATTTTCAGTCACGTAGATATCCCTGAAGCAATAGTTCTTGTCATCCATCAGGCGTGAAGTCCTTATCTGGTTGCCCTTGATCCTGTTGACAAAGAATTCGCCGTATGTTCCCACAGACAGCAGGCTGCCGTCCTTCGGAGATATTTCTATGCTGGAGATCCTGCTGTCGTGGACGGCCCAGCTGCGCCTGCCTCCTGCCGCCTGTATCAGGGCTTGAAACACCGAGGGGTTGTAGAGGTCGCCGCCATAGTTGTTGGTGTAGAGGTAGGCGGCATAGGCCAGCATGTTGCCAATCTCCTTGTCGCCGCTGAGGAGGATGGTGTACGACTGCGTACCAAGAGTACGCCCCAGGGAGGTGTAGCTCAAGGTGTCGGCTACGAGCTTGGCATGTTCAGCCTGGCGGCGCTGGTTGTCAGCTTCCTGGCGCTGCTGCTCAGCCATCAGGTAGGAGTTCTTCGCCTCTTCAGCTGAGACCTCTGCTGCGGCCTGGGCCCTTAGCGCCTTCTCGCGGTCGGCCTCAGAGCGCAGGGTGGCCGCCTGTGCGATCTCTGCCTGTCTGATGGCTTCACGGCTGCGCTCCTCTGCCAGAATCTGCTGACCGTTGGCTATCTTCTCCATCTGTTGGCTAACGCGCCGGTCTACATCCGATTTCTCCTCTTGCTTTTTCAAGGCGCCAAGCTGTGATTCCAGCTCGCTGATCCGCTCACCGTCGTTGCGATGCATGTAGGAGCCTCCTGCTGCAAATGCTATCAGCAGGCCTCCCAAGCACCCTATGACCAGCTTTTCAATTTTCACTTCCTTGTAAGTACTAACATAGTGATGTCGTCACTCTGTTCGGCTCCGTTTACAAAATTGGCGATACCCGTCTTGATGGTCTCAATGACTTGCCGGCAGCTACTCATACCGGTTGTATGGCTGAGCATGTCTTCCAGCCGTCCGATACCCATTTCTTCTCCTTCAGTGTTCATGGCTTCGGTGACACCGTCGGTATACATTACCAGTATGTCGCCATGCTCAAGCTGTATGCTGTCCTCCTTATACTCCACACCTTTGATGGCTCCTACCATTGGATTCTTCATCTTCCTTGGCAGTGGCTCGACCGTGCCGTTGGCATGCAGCAGGTAGGGCAGGGTATGCCCTGCATTGCAATAGTTGACCAAACCTGTCCTTGTGTCGTAGATGGCGTAGAATACGGTGACGAACATATAGTCCACCGAGTAGGCGGCCAGCAGGTGGTTCGACTCTGTCATGCACTCAGCGGCACTAAGTCCCTGTGTGCCTTTTGTATGTATGATCATCCGGCTCACAGCCATAAACAGGGCTGCGGGGATGCCTTTGCCGCACACATCGGCTATGACTAAGGCGATATGGTCATCATCTATGCGGAAGAAGTCGTAGAAGTCGCCGCCTACATTCTTGGCCGCCTCCATCGAGGCGTAGATGTCGAGCTTGTCGCTGTCTTCTGGGAAGGGGGGGAACTCTCTTGGCAGGAAATACTGCTGGATCTCGCTGGCCAGAGTGAGGTCTTTTTTCAGCGACTCTAACTGCTTGTGCTCTTTCTGCGCCCCGTGGACATAGTTGATCTGCTCGATAGCCTTCTCAATGGTTCTGCTGAGGTCATCCATGTCGATGGGCTTGGTGGCGAAGTCGAACGCGCCATTGTTCATCGCTATACGGATGTTCTCCATGTCGCCATAGGCACTCACCATGATGACGCGTAGGGCAGGGTTCTGCATCTTGTTCACATGGGCCAGGAGCGTCAGGCCGTCCATCTCTGGCATGTTGATGTCGCAGAGAATAATCTCGATATCCGGGTTGTCGCCTATAATGGCGAGAGCCTCCAGGCCGTTGTGGGCGAAAAAGAACTCATATTCTCCACTACGGATCTTCCGCCTGAAATACTGTCTCTGCAGCACTTCAATGGCAGGTTCGTCGTCAACACTCAATATCTTCACAGTTGCCATCTTCTACAATCTTAATGCAATAGTATATCTGGTTCCTTATTTCTTTGGCGCGTCTTCTTTCTTCAGCTTGGGACTCAGACTGCCACCTGCACCGGCCTTGGGAACAGCGATGCCGTCCTTGATGTTCGGTGACTTGAACGATGACTTGACTTCGAGGTCGTCGATAGTCGCCTTGGGTGTCTTGAGTTCGAGTTTGATCTCCGTCTTGGCATTGATGGTCGTCTCGCCGTATACCTGCGTCTTGTCGCCACCCACTGAGGCCTTGCCACCGTCGAGCTGTAGCGTGGCTTTGCCGTTGCCTTGCTGGGCCTCGAAAGTGTTGTCAGCGAAGGCACCGATCTCCTCAGATACCATCTGTACCTTCTTGCTCTTTTCCTTGTCAGACTTCGAACCCACGTACATCTTCTCAGATACGAGTGTCATCGTACTGCCTTGTGCCAATGCAGAGTCTTCCAGACTGTCTTTGTTGACATCCATCGATTTCACGCTGATAGCCTTGGCGTTGGCTGTGATGCTACCTGTTGACTTGCCCTCGGCATCAGCAGAGAGTATGGTGGTCTTCTCTGTACGTACCGACACACTACTGTCTGCCGTCTGGGCTTTCACCTTCAGCTTGCCGTCTGCGACTTGGTAGTCGAGACTTTCTACCATCAGATTCTTGGTGTTGAAAATCACGTCACCCTCGGCATTGTATTCGCCAGAGGTCTTCTTGCCGCTTGAGTCGTACTTGATGTCTTTAGGATTGCAGGTACTTACCTGGACTTTCTTTGCCGTCACCATGACAGAACCGTCTTGCGTCAAGTTTTTCTCAGCCAGTCTTGTATAGTCGTCCGTCTTCTTGAAGTCCATCGATACCAGTCCGATGTCCTTTGAGTAGACATTGAATGAGCCCTTGGCATAATATTCCTTGGCATCATCCGTAGCCTCTAATGACGACATCATCACGTTCTCTGCCGTCACATTGAGGCTGCCGCCCTTTATCAGCTTGTTGTACGCATCGGTCATGTTGATGTCCATCTGCGGAGTCCTGATGTTGACGCCGGCCTCGGCATTGGTGTGCAGATAGTTGTCACCGTCGAGCGTGGCCATGTTGATCTGCTCTGCCACGATGTTCATGTGGGCATTGGTAGCACCTTGCCTGAATGTTTTTTCCTCGGGCATCTTGCTCTTCTCTGTCTCAATGGCCTTCTTGGTGCGGTTGGCCTCGGCGAGAGAGGAAACGGTACGGATAAAGCTGAGCGTCTCCTGATAAAGGGTGGGGAGGAGCTTGTCTATGGTGTCATGGACGAATTCAATACCCTTGGTGTTCTGACGGACTGCAAAACCGCCTTCCTGGTTGAGCTGATCCTCCCGGTCCAGCAATTCCTTCATAGCTTTCAGGCATTTCTCTACTGACTTCATCTTGTTGTCAGCTTCCTGCTCCATGTCCTTGATCCTGGTATCCAGCGATTTGACTCTCTTCTCAATCATCTCCTTGCGACGCTCGCATGAAGAGGAAGCCGAGAGCTGCAGGCTCTGGTCGGCATGGATGCGGATGCCGCCCTTACCGTCAATCTCTGCCGGGCCTTGCGAGAAGGCATCGGTGGAGTTGTTGCTCTGGATGACGATGCCGCAGGCCTGATTGACAATCTCTGAGGTGCTGCACACAATATTCTCCTGACCGTCGATACCGGGATTGACGGCGGTTTGGCGGATTCTGGGGGCACGGGTAATGACCTGTCCGTCGTTGCCTACGCCGTCAAGTGCAAGGGCGTTGCCTTTGACAATCACCGTACTACTGCCGCCCATCAGGTCGCCGCTGTAGTCCACGTTGCCGATCACAATCTCTGGAGCGGAGATAACGATACGCTCAGGGTCACGGTAATAGCGGCCACTGTCCATCCTGCTGAATATCTCGGCCTTCATCTGCTGTACAGCCTGTTTCTGGGCATGAATTTCCTCCAAGTCTTTTTGCACGCTCTGACGGAAGTCCGTCATCAGTTTCTTCCAACTGTCAAATATATAGTCTGCCATATTCTTATGTATTTATTCAAATTGTTAATGAGGCTATCTGCCCAATAATCTCCGGAGCATCTCCAATATCCACCAGTCTCTTCGCGATTGTATGGAGGCTGGATTGTCTGCAAGCTTTACAAGATCAAGGATGCCGTTTATGTGATATCTCTTCTTGAAATCATCTACTTCATCGGGTGAGATGTCGCCTACCTTGTTCTCAGTGAACGTGGGCTTGTCGTCTTGTTTGTCGTTGGGCTCTTGCTGGGTGTTGATGCTCTGCTGGGTGCTTGGCTCCTGCTGGGTGCTTGGCTCCTGCTGGTCGTTTGCCCCCTGTTGGGTGCTTGGCTCCTGCTGGGCGTTTGTGCTCTGCGCATTGCTTGTTCCCTTTATGACAGCAGCACTTGCTGCCACACCTCCTATGACTGCAGCACCTCCGAATACTGCAGCAGTACCAGTGAACGTTCTCACTCTTGTGCTGTGCTGATTGCTATAACTTTGCTGGATGTTGACACTTTGTTGCGTTCTTTGGTTTGGATTACCATAAACGCCGTGGCTCTGCTGAACATTCTGACTCTGCTGAGTATTGTTGGTCTGTAGGTTGTTGTTTCCCTGCTGACTCTCGCCATTTTGTAGAGCATGATTGGCCTGCTGCTGTTCGCTGCCAGCGTTCTGTTGGTTGCCAACAATTTGTTGATTGCCTTGTCCTTGTTGATTGCCAGAACCTTGTTGATTGCTTGAACTTTGCTGACTGCCAGAACCTTGTTGATTGCCTGAACCTTGCTGATTGCTGTCAGTTTGTTGCGCTCCTTGGCTCTGCTGGCTGTTCGTGCTCTGGCTTTGTTGACCGTTCGCGCTCTGGCTTTGCTGGCCGCTTGTGTTTTGAGCTTGTTGTGAATTCGTGTTTTGAGCCTGCTGTGCATTATTGGCTTGGGTCTGCTGACCAGTGGCATTTTGCTGCTGACTGCCTGTGCTTTGTTGACTGCTTGCTCCTTGCTGACTGCCAGAACCTTGCTGATTGCCTGAACCTTTCTGACCACTTGTACTTTGCTGACTGTTTGTACTTTGCTGATTGCTTGCACTTTGTGGACTTCCTGCGCCCTTGATGGCAGCAGCACTTCCGATAACAGCGGCTCCTCCGACTACAGCAGCTCCAGCTATGGCTGCAGTCTTTGCAGCAGAACTCTTTCCTTGTCCCTGCTGAGTGCCAGAGTCTTTCTCTTGCTGAGCATTAGTGCCTTGCTCCTTCTGGGCATCAGTGCTTTTGTCCTGCTGGCCAGCTGCATCTTGGCTTTGCTGACTGGCAGGTCCTTGCTTTTCTTGTGCCGCCTGCGGAATACCCGTTTCCATGAGCATCCCGAAGACCTGATTGTCCTTTTCTGTCAGATCATCATCGAAGAGGTGATTGAGGTAGAAGTTCATCAGGTCGTCCTCGTTGGCTATTTGATGATCTTTCAAGAAAGTTTGTACATCGTTGTCCGTAACGCTTACAACTTCTCCTTTTTTCTTCTGCTCATCCTTTTGCTTCTCGGCATCAGTCTGTCCGGCCTGCGCGGCCTGCTTATCCTGTTGGTGCTCCTCTTTCCTCTCTTGAGCCTTCTGCGGAACACCGTTTTCCACCAGCATCCCGAATATCTGCTTGTCCTTATCTGTCATGTCATCATCGAAAAGATGATTCAGATAGAAGTCCGTCAGATCATTCTCATTGGCTATTTGGTGATCTTTCAAGAACGCCTGTACGTCATCGTCGCTGAAGTCTGCCACGGCTTGCGGCTTCTTGTCTTCTTGCTTCTTGACTTCCTGACTTCCAGTCCCTTGAGACTTTTGGGCAATAATGCTCCTAAGCGTGTCTTTATGAGGCACCCCCCTTCTGATGAGTAGTTCTAATACCTGTTTCTCTTTCTCCTCCAGGTCACTTTTGTCGTATAAGTGATTCAGATAGAAATCTCCCAGATCGTCATCGTCCTTTATATGATGCTTCTGCAAGAACTGTTGTACATCCTTCTCATCAAAATCTGCCATTGCCTAATCCTTATTTTTCTGGTTTGGGGTTGATAACCAACTGCTGCATCCTGCTTATTTCTTCAACATTTGTACTCGTGGCAGTGTCACTGATGTTTATTTTCTCAATAGCACTGACTTCCATCGCCTTCTTGATGGGGTCAGAGAGCATGTTGACCAGTTTTGATGTATCCACCTCGTTAGCCTTCTGATAGACGGGCTTCGTTTCTTTCCCCAGTGTGTATGGAGTACCCGAGGATATCAGGATCTGGCCGTTCTTGGCTTCGCTCCAGACGTCCTTCTCGTGCACTTTCATCCTTCGGAATGAAGCCAGGCTGCTGCTGACGGGATCGAATTCATAGTCGATGTAGCCTGCGGTCTTGTTCCAGTTGCCCAGCAAGTCTTCCTTAGACTTGACGAGATCGCTGATTTCCATCTTCTGATTGTCCTTCTTTGCCTTAAAGCCAAGTCCCTCCAGCAGGTTTAGTGCGATGAGGTGTTTCAGGGCGGTTAGTTGCTCCTGGGTATCCTTTTCCGTTTCATTAGCGAGCTTCTTGTATTTCTCTTCTTCCAGGTCAGGACGCTTCAGGTCTGTCATGGTCTTATAAAGTTCCGATTGAGAGCACTTTTCTTTTGAGAGTGCTTTCTTGACGATATCCTTATAGTCCTCAGGCAGGTGCTTATAGCTCTCTGATGGTATGATGCCGATTTTCTGCGAATCAAACTGGCACGCTTTCATGTTACGGATTGCCGTCAACAGGCCATTCGCATAGCCCAGGACAACGGTTCTGAAGGTTTTGCGGTTCTCAATGATAGTCTCAGCCGTATAGCCTTGCTTCCTTGCCTGGCATTGGTCTGTCTTGGCGCTTTTATCCACACCTACCAGGTCGTTTACAAATCCCATGTCTTCTTCCTTCAGTTCTCCGTTGTCATTGCTCAGGAGCTTGCTTTTCAGTTCTGGGTAGAGGTTGCAGACGCGCGTAGTCTCCATAGCCTTTTCTGTTGCCTCTGACCAGACTTTCAGGCCATCAACCGCAGTGATGAAGGCTTTGTTGTCTACCTGTGCACTATTGAAGGCCTGACAGTAATCCAGGTATTTATCATAGAAAGCTGCCCACGATGCCTCGATCAGGCTCGCAATGCCATCGCCCATCTGATACCATTGCTCCTCAGTCCGTTGAGATTTGTCGGGCAGTCTCATGCTCTTGTAGGCTGATGCCGGATAGCCTGTTATGGCACCGTCAGCCTCCAGCTTCAGGAATCTGTTCGACTGAACCTCGAGCACGCCCTCCACGGGCTTGATGAACATGTCGCGGACATGCCTGAGCATGGCAAAGTCGATAGCTCCTTTCTCATCAAAGGCCAGCAGTGCTTTGGCAGCTGCTTCCATGGCCAGGTTATTGCCCAAGGCCTTCGCTCCCTCCTCTGGTATGAACTTGTTCTGAATGTTCGTGCCTGAGATCAGCTTCAGGTTGTTGCCGGCCTCGATGGTCACGTTCTTGCCCGAGATCCTGATGTCGCCGTTGGGTGCACTGATGTTGATGCCCGTGAAGGCATTGATGTCCACATTGCCCCAGGGCGAGCTGATGCTGACCTGGCGGTCGTTGGTGGAGCACTTGATTTGGTAGATGTTATAGTAGTCCTTGATCTCCACGCTGCCCTCGAAGCGCTTGTTCTCCTGCTTCGTGTCGTCTTTCCAGAAGTCTATAGCGTTCAGGGGCATGATGTCCGGCGAAAGGCTCTGCATCGCCGCGAGTCCCGGCCTCATGGCGGTGCGGAAGGCGGCAAGCCCCCTGCCCGTGCCGTCGCTCATCTGCAGCCGCTGTCCGTTGGGAGTCCTGAGGATGGCATCGATAGGGCTGTCCCAGCTGTCCTTCAGGGGCAGTTGCTCCTGAATGGAGCCTACCACGTAGGGGCGCTCCACGTTGCCACCGATGAAATCCACCAGTACCTTTTCGCCCTTGTAGTGCCTGACGTGGCTGCCAGCCCCGGGGATGGTGCCGTCCTGGGCCGCTAACAGCCAGGGGGTCGGGTCGCTGTCTTCCGTCTGCCACTCGAACCTGACGCGCACGCGGTTCTTCCGCATCGGGTCGTCGGCATCCACCACCTCTGCCTTCAGCATCCCGCTCTTCCGCGTGTGCCCAGTGGGCAGGTAGGGAGGATAGAACTTCGCCTTCCGCGGGTCAGGCATCTGCGCATTTGCCGGTGCGTTTGCTTGTCCGTTCGCCGGCGCGTTCGCCTGTCCGTTCGCCTGCGCATTTGCTTGTCCGTTAGCCTGTGCATCCGCCTGTGGCTCCGGCTGCTCGCTGGTGATCCCCTTGATAGCTTTCACCTGCCACTTGGGGCGCTGGTCCTTCAGCTCCATCGTGATCTCAGTCACGATATAGAAGGTTTCGTCGTCATTGCCTATAGTGAACTTACTGCCTAAACCCATTCTCGGATAGAGCGTGTCGAAGTCGATCACGAGGGTCCCCTTGCTCCGGCTGAGTTCCTGGGCCAGCACCTTCGGATAGTTCTCTATGTCGTAGGCCCTGAAGGTCGCATCGGTCTCCGTGAATTCGTTGAAGACGTTGTTCACGTTGTTTTCCTTCACGAACTGCTGGGCGTATTTCTGCTTCTCGTCTTTCGGATTGACGAAATAGACATCGTTGAACTGGGCTCTCAGCGCATCGGTGTATCGCTTGGCCTGTCCGTAGCTTACGAGGTCTGTCACCAGCGAGTCTGAGGCCCACGTCGGCATGTCCTTTGCTGTGGTGAATGCCCGCCCCAGATTCTTCATTACATACTTGTCGTGCCCCCGCTCGCTGTTCTTTATCGTGTCGATCTCGTTGAGCGCATCCTCATACACATCCTTATGAAGCACGTCGTCCAGAAATTCCTGCGCCGCCTCCAGGCTGACGTCGCCCAGCGGCTCGACGGCGTCCTTCTGCGTCGATGGCCCATCGAATGATATGGAGTGACAGTATGAGATGGTGTCAAGCTTATCCAGATTGGCAGGGCCAAAATCCACTTTTTTGTTATTGCTGTGGATGTCATGATAGCCGAAAGTAAGCACTCCTTCGTAGTACATGAACTCGCCCCAGCGGTTGGCGGTACGCCGCAGGAAGTCGTAGCTGCTCTCGTTGTACTGCACCAGATAGGGTATGATGTGCTCCTTCTCGTCAGCGGCCAGCTGGTGCATCGTCTTCGTCATGTCCGCGTATTCCAGCGTCTTCTTCTCGTCGTATGGCATGTGGCAGTTGTCCGCCAGTTCCTTCACGATGTCGCTTAGGCGCTTGCCTACGTATGCCTTGCAGCCCTGTGTCTTCGTCAGCAGGTAGTCTGGGCTGTAGATGGTCAGGTCCAAGTATACGCTGCCGTTCTCGCAGTAGGTCGGATACACCTTCTCCACGTAGTAGTTATCGCATACGGACACCATTTCGTCCACCATCAGCTCCGCGCGTTTGTTTATAAACTGTTTCTCCCAAAACTTTCTGGAGTAGCGCTTTGGCTTGAAGGCAGTCGGGTAGATATACAGCCGTGCCTTGATCTCGTTCGGACGGTTCAATGTCTTGGTGAAACTGATATACTGGAGCGTGAAGATATACTCTGTTTTGTTGATATCCCAGGAATCCATCAGGCTTGCTGTTGCACCGGCTACCGACAAGAGGATTTCGTCTTCTTTCTCATAGATGTTCAGCCTGATGCCGCTGTCCCCTTTCACGAACTCTTTCCGGCGGTTCTTTTTTGCGACATTGACAAATCTTGTCTCCTGCACGATTTCCCCCTTCATTCCACTGATGTGGCGTATCGAAGTCAGCAGCATCTTCGCGTGCATGATGGTCTGGCGCTCCAGCCCCTGGCTGTCCTTGCCGCTGTGGAACTCCTCCTCCAGGTGGACGATATAGCCGTGGGCCACCAAGCCGTATTTGTAACTTTTTATCTTGTCCCCGTTCCTCCTGTACTCGAGCTCATGCCCGAACAGGAACGTCAGCTTCTGAAGCTCGTTGGTGTAGCCGCTCGTGTAGAATGTCTTGCCGTGCAGTGCGCTGTGCAGGCGGATGCTGAACTCCAGCACCGACGGCTCCGTCGCCCCGAAAGTCCTACCCGCCCCGTTGGCTGGCATCTCGAAGTCATACTCGAATGTCTCCAGCATGGCGTTGAGCTGTTTTTCCCCCAACACCCGGAACCCATTTTCTGTAATGTCGTCCAGTATCACGACACCCTTTACAAAGTCTGTCATCTCTCCTCTTCTTTTATTGCTTGTTACTTACCGCTTTGTTCTCTCCCTATTCTTCGCCATAGACCTCTGCCAGTACCTCCAGCGAGTCGCTGGCGGGCACCTTATAGGCCATGTCAGCTTCCCGCAGGTAGAGGATGATGATAGGATAGCCCGTATTCTGGACTTCAGGGAAGAGGAACTGATACGCCTCGTGATCCCTGTACAGTCCCATATACGTCACTTCGCCTCCCTTCTCCACCAGCAGGCCTTTAACCTCGTCTTTCACTGCTTGTGGGATTTCCGTATTCTCTCTTCTGTTGTCTGCCATGATGCAAAAATAATATTAAGTCCTTTTTGTTTCTACCTTTCTATTTATAGAATATGTCAGCATACTTCCCATTGAACAGTTTGTTGTCCACTCGCATGATACCTCTGGTTGAGTCTGGCCAGGGTGTTAACAAGCCGCATAGTTTGTTCGGACGTTTGTCATTGCCTGTCTGGGTCTCGATGTTTTTGAGATGTGTCCCCTTCTCGTCAGTCCATCGCCGCAGCGTGGTGAAGTGGCAACTGCCTGGTTCGCCTTTTTGCCCCTTCCATTCCAAGCTAAACATATACAAACCGTCCTCCTGCGTGTTCTCTTCAAGAAATTCCATATAGCGTTCCCTGTTCATTCGGTCATATCCCTTATGTTTCATCCAGTCTTTCACCATCGTTGGCTTTGCTTCTGTTCCGTCGGCATTCTTCCATACCTTGAAGGCCTCATCGTTTTTCGCGATATCAGACGTGTGGTCTTTCTCGCTAAAGCCCTTCGCCGTCACGTCAAAACCTTGCAGGCGCATTGCGTAGGTAACGCTACAAGTCGTGCAGTTAATGTTGAATTTTTCGTGCTTCTTCTCATCATAGGCGGGATTCTTGATATACAGCGGTATGACATCCTTCTTCACCTTTACCATGCGTCCGTTCTTGTCCTTCTTTTCCACCTCTTTCATCACGTGCACATTGTTCACGTTGGGGATAGTCTCATCCACCCGGCGCGGATTCGTCTTCCGTGCCTCACCGTGTTTCATGGGCTTCCTCAGCGGCAGGTTCTGGCGCTTCGCCAGTTCTATGTTATGCGCCGCTATGGCCCGCTTCTCCTCGTTAGTCAACGTGTCCGGCAGCATGCTCGCCATGAAACCTACCGGATCCACCAGCTGGTTGGCTTGGTTGCCAGCTGGAGCCACTGGCTGTTGCTGGGCGGGTGCCTGGTTTCTGGCTTCTACCTCGGGCTCCTGTGGCTCGATGTATTTCAGCTCCAGGTTGTTCACCGTCACCTTATCCGCCAGTATGCCCACCGTCAGCAGCCTTCGCCGTTTCTCTTTCTTCGGGTTCACCTTGTCTATGCGCTCCGTCAGCCCGCAGCAGGCCGCCCCCTTCAGCAAGATGCTCTGGTACTCCTCCTTTTTGCCGTTCAGCAGCGCGATCTTTAGCAGCAGGTCGATGCTGTTCTTGTCGGCAAACCATTTGTGCAGATACATGTCGTCCACATCCGGCGACACCGTCACATCCAGCCTCGTCAGCCGCATGTAGCTCTTCGGGCTGTGCTTGTCGTAGTCGCGGTCCATCACCAGCCTGCAGTCAACTACCTTCATCATCTTCTGGGCGTTGTTCACACCGTAGTCGAAATAAATCTCTGATTCTAGTGCCATATTATAAATATGTATAAGGGGAGTCTTGTGTATTTTGGTTTGTAGTTTGTTACTCTTTTGTGTTGTCGCCCATCTTCATCTGATAGACCACCACGTCGTTATGGGCTGCAAAGTCTTCGAGGTCCTGGCGTCTCAGTTCTTCCAGTTTCTCCTTCCATTCGCTGTCAGGTGACTCCTCGTCGCCGGACTCTTGCTCCACAAAGCGTATCAAGTTGGTGATGCCAACCAGGTCCAACGTGTCGTAGATGGCCTTGGCACAGTTGACAAAGACAATCCTGGGCTCTTTCCTGAATTTGTTATGGGCAAACATGATGACACGGATGCCGATACTGGAGAGATGTACCAGGTCTGTGGCATCGAACACAATCTCTTCAATGTCCTGATTCGTATAGGCGTTCAGCTCTTCCTGCAAATCAGGTGCATTCTCAATCGACAATTGATACCCCAGATAGATATACAATGTCGTACCTGTCTTCTTGACCGATAGCTTATTTCCTGTCATGATTCCTTTCGTTGTTCCTTTTGTTGCTCGTACTTCCACTTCTCGTTGCCTTCGGCAATCTCGTCTTTCTTGTCCTTGTAGATCTTGTCACGGTGGGCTTCCCATTTCTTCTTGGTGTCTTCGAAACTTCTTGCCACCACGTCCTTGACAGCCTGGCTCTCGCTTTGGGCCAGCGACGTGAGGGCCGCCTGGGCTAAGGGGAGGGCCTGGTCCATCTGGCTCTTGCACTCCTTGTATATCTTGTCGGCTTTTTCCTTCAGCTCACCAAGGCGCTTGTCGTCTACGGGGGGCATGGTCAGCTTCAGGTAGTTCACCTTCATCTGCTGCGGGCCGTGCTCGCCGTCGCTCACCTCCACGTCCTTCTGGCCGGTCTCCTGCTTGAAGTCTGGGTAATACTTGGCGATGCCGTCCTTGATGGCCGGCATGTCCTCGTCGAAGTTGGGAATCACGATGAAGGTATAGTCATCCGGCTTGGCTACTTTCGCCACTTCCTCAATGTATTTCTCCTCTGTCTCTATGTTGAAGCTTATGGCCAGCAGTGCCATTTCCTCGGCCTTGACGCAGAGCTGCATATAGCGGTAGGTGGCAACGGCCACAATGCCCGAGAGCTTGCTCTCCATCTCTTCAAAAGCCTTGATAATAGATCTTTTCATATAGTTTGTTTATCAGTTTTCGGTGCAAAGATACAAAAAGTGTAGGAAAATGCAAAATTTTTTAATCGTTTTTTCTTTAACTTAAAGATTGAGTAGACCGTTTGGTAGGCGCATGGTGATGGTGCGTGCTTGTTGGTCGATGGCGGTGATGAGATCCTCTGAGGCGGGAATCAGGCGCCCGTCTTCAAGTTCGAAAAGGATGTTGATGGTGGAATCGTCGACAGCGGCGATACGCCCGATGGTGCGATTGCTGTCGGCATCTGTGATGTCGAACCCCACGATGGCAGCCCAAGAGATGGTGTCTTCATCGCTGTCGGCAAGTTCATGGGGGAAATAGACCTCGCAACCTGTTAGTTCGCGGGCACGCTCCTGTGTGTCGATGCCCTCGAATTTCATCAGGGCATTGCTGTCGGTCTTGAAGCGGTACTCTTCGATGAAGAAAGGCACGAGGATATCGTCGATGCTGAGAATCAGATAGTCAGCATCGACTCGGTCGAACACATCATCATCAAAGAGGAAACTGATCTCCCCTCTTACGCCGTGCGTCTTGCCCAGCTTGCCTATCCTATATACGTCTTCTTTCCTAATCATTTCTCACTCCTCACTCCACACTCCTCACTCCTCGCTTTTCAACTTCTTACAATCTTCGCGCCTAAGGCATTAAGACGGTCTTCGATATGTTCATAACCGCGGTCTATCTGCTCGATATTGTCGATGCGGCTTGTGCCCTTGGCGCCCATGGCTGCTATCAGCAGGGCGATACCGGCTCGGATATCGGGACTCGACATGCGACCGCCTCGGAGCGTGATCTTACGGTCGTGACCAACGACAACTGCACGGTGGGGATCGCAGAGGATAATCTGTGCACCCATGTCGATCAGCTTGTCGACAAAGAATAGACGGCTCTCGAACATCTTCTGGTGGAACAGCACACTGCCCCGTGCCTGAGTAGCCACGACAATCAGTACCGAAAGCAGGTCGGGTGTCAGTCCTGGCCAGGGGGCATCGGCGAGTGTCATGATGGTGCCGTCGATAAATGATTGTATCTCATAATGTCTCTGGCGGGGGATAAAAAGGTCGTCGCCTTCAGCCTTGATCTTCACACCGAGCCTGCGGAAGGTGTCTGGAATGATGCCGAGGTCGCTGATAGAGACATCCTTGATGAGGACGCCGTCGCCACACATGGCAGCCATACCTATAAAGGAGCCTACCTCGATCATGTCGGGGAGGAGCTTGTGCTCTGCGCCATGCAACTTGTCCACGCCCTCTATCGTCAGCAGGTTAGAGGCGATGCCACTGATCTTGGCACCCATCCGGTTCAGCAGTTTGCACAGTTGCTGCAGATATGGTTCGCAGGCTGCGTTGTAAATAGTAGTGGTGCCTTTGGCAAAGACGGCCGCCATGATGATATTGGCCGTTCCCGTCACAGAGGCCTCGTCGAGTAGCATGTAGGTGCCCTTCAGTTTCTTGGCGGCTATCTCGTAGACATCCCGGCCTTCTACGCGATTGAACTTGGCACCCAGTTTCTGGAAGCCGAGAAAATGGGTGTCAAGCCTTCTCCGTCCGATCTTGTCACCGCCTGGCTTGGTGATGACGGCCTTTCCCATACGGGCCAGCAACGGTCCGATCATCATGACGCTTCCCCGTAGTTCGGCACAGCTTTTTACGAACTCGTCGCTCTCTAGGTAACTGAGGTTCAGCTCGTCCGCCTTAAAGGAATAGGTATTCTCGCTCCTCGTTCCTCGCTCCTCCTTCCTCGAAACTTTCACACCTACGTCGCGCAACAGTTGTATCAGATTGTTGACATCGCGGATGTCGGGTATATTGTGGATAATCACTTCCTCATCTGTGAGCAGGGTGGCGCAAATCACCTCCAGGGCCTCGTTCTTGGCACCCTGTGGTGTGATGGTTCCTTTCAGCAGATGTCCGCCTTCTATAATGAATGATGCCATTCTGCTACTTCTTTTTCTTGGTTTTCTTGCTCTCGTCGGTAACGACGACTTTCTCGAACTTGAAGTTGTTCAAATCCAGTTGGATGATGCCATCGGTAAAACGGGCCAGGTCGTTGGCCACGCGCTCGTCTTCTGCAGAGCCATGCCCCCATGTGGCCAGGTCGCGTTTCATCTGGTTTGCCGTATAGTAAGTCAGTGCATCACGCTCTTCTCCGGCAGGCATCGACTTGAGTTTCTCAAAGAGCTCGCATACGAGCTTGCCGTAATGGCGCAGGTGTACTTGGTCCTTGGGCAGCTGCATCGGCTGTGGCTTGTTGAGAATCTTCTCTGCCTCCGATACATCGTAGGGCCAGTCGATATCCAGTTGCTTGTGGCTCATGAGATACAGATGGTCCCAGAGCGTCTGCTCGTAATCGCTACTATCCACCAGTTGGGGCACCTTTGTCTCCATCAACTGGATGATGGTACAGGCGCACTTTTGCCTTTCTTCCTTAGTGGGCAGACTGACGGCGTGATCTACCATCTTCTGGATCTCACGGCCGTATTCTGGCATCAAAAGTCTCTCTCGTTTGGTGTTGTAATCTAATCCTTTTATGTCCATATCGCAATTCATTGTTTTCACTATTCACTATAAAAGCTTTTTCGGAAGCTTTGCTACAAAATCTTTCAGATAATAGGGTACAAAATATGCCACATCTTCTGTCTGGTTATTGAGCAGGCGCTTTTCTGCCAGTGGCTGCATCCACTTGGCCAGCGGTTCAATACCATCTATCAGGTGGGCGTTCGGATGGTTGATGGTTTCCATACATTTTTTTGCGCCGTTGCCGAAGAAATAGACGGGTTGCTGGTCCAGGTATTCCCTGTAGGTGTCAGCATCCACAATGTCGGCACCGATTTCTCTGACAGGTTTCAATGCCCGGTTATAGATGCCTGCATAGACCTCCATACGCCTGGCGTCGAGCATCGGACAGAGTAAGGCGTTTTCATCGGGAATCTCGCGCAACAATACTGGTACGCAGAGCAACTCGAGGGTAGGCACGGCAATGAGTTTCAGATCCCGGCCATAGCAGATACCCTTTGCCATCGACACGCCAATGCGTAAGCCTGTGTATGAACCAGGACCACAACTGACTGCCACGGCATCGAAGGGAATGGCATGATTGTCGGTAAACGAGAGCGCCTCGTCAACCATAGTCCCAAGACGTTCCGCATGATTCGGACCGCTGTGATCTTCCTGATGGAAAATCACGTGTGAGTCTTCTGATACGGCTACCGAACAGACGTCCGTGCTGGTTTCTATATGTAATATTGTCGACATATTCTTTTAATACATTATTTATTTAGGGTGCAAAGATACTGAATTTTCTGTCAATATTCATCGTTTTATCAGAAATTAACGTCTTTAGGGGTTCAAAATGCTGAGCTAACTCAAATCATCAAATGAATTAGCTCAATTGATGATTTGAGTTAGCTCAAACGATCGAATCACCCGAGTGCCCGGAAAAAGGCGACGTGCAGATGTTGGATTATTGCAAATTATAATATAATAAATAAGGTATGTGCTGCTTTTGTAATTGATGAGAATCAAGAGGCGCAAAATTACCGCATGAAAATCGAAAAAAACTCGGGAAAAGTTTTGGCGGTTCCAAAAATAGTCGTACCTTTGCACCCGCTAAACGAGAAACGGACGTTTTGAGTGAGGCAAGAAGAAAGAGTTCTTTGAAAGATTTACATAGACAGAAGTAGTACAAGAAGCAAGAGCAGCAATGCTCTTGGGTATAAGAAACGAACCGTCAAATTAATATGATAGGTGCTTATAACTTGATACTG